>CEUI01019203.1_pt1 | contig 73512 bp, 95 predicted proteins | sample 531411 | NCBI WGS metagenome assembly CEUI01 (sample SAMEA2622841, study PRJEB7988) | marine metagenome | isolation source: saline water (ENVO:00002010), including
TTGAATATTGGGTTCATGACTCTTCTCACGTATTTATCCCCTTTCTCCAAGGCTTCGTCTTCCCCAAATGTGGGCCACATGATTCGGTAGTCAGCGTTCTTTTTTAGTATTGAATTGTTTTTTTTCTCTTCGGAATTGGCAGGGCCAATTCCTTTTCGGGTTATGTAAACACATACTCCATTGTGTTGTTTCTGCACCCACTCCATCTCATTAGGGTAGCGTACGTCAGTAACAATAGGGAGAATTTGTTGCCCGAAGTAAAGGGGTAACTTTTTCTCAAGTCGGTCTATCCACCAATTCTCATCCATCCTTCGAATCACATCCGTTCCGTAGGCGACGAGAAGTGGTCTAATAAGATCTTTCTGGGTGGTATCTTCGGTGAATGCACTACACCCGATATGGTGCCTGCAGAGGGGGTCTAAATCTTTTTTAAGTTCATCGGCGAAAGCTACACGGGCTGCCGCAACCTTTTTTTGAGAGAGGAAGTTTTTTGCGATTTCGCAAAAAGTATCCTTACCACTTCTTCCGTGACCGCAGAGTCCTATAATTATATTAGTTTTCATTCTTTAAAAAATCCCTTATGGTATCTAGATTAAAAGCAGATATCGCCTCGTCGTTTTGCTCCATTTGCTCCTGAAGGTTCATGGCTACTACCACCGAAGAAAGCTTTAAGCTTTTTCCATATTTCCTTCTTGCTTCCAATAATGCATCTATACAAGCCTTAAATGGAGAGGTGGCAGCCCGCACGGTCTCCCAATCTCCACATTGAATAAAAAACAGTGGTTGATGTGTTCGCTTTTGTATCATAGAGCGTACATGATATCAGGATCTATCCTAAAAGTCAAGCTCTATTTTCAAAAAGTGGGGCGCCGAAAAATACGGCTATTACTACGTAATAATTATATTTATTATATTGTTTCATATTATACCTTATACCTTATACCTATAATAATATATATAATGATCACAATAAAGTCAAGTGAAAAATACGGGGCGAAATTTTGGGCTTGACTTTTTAGTGAATTTGACGTATTATCCTGTCTCGTGAGTTTAGTTCTACTTACATCCTATTTTTCCAAGAAGAAGCATCCAAATGCACCTAATGACGCACATGTAGTGGGCCGAACGGCTGACGGTACCGTCGCTTCAAACGAGATATCTTACATTCGGCCATGGTATGAATCAGTGAATAAGCTGGGCCTCAGAGGGGTCATATTTCATGACGCCCTAACGGATGAGTTCGTAGAAGAGTACTCCACTGACTTAATTAGTTTTGAAAAAGTTGGGGATTTTGAGTACTCGAATAACGACTTTAGATTCTTTTGTTTTTTAAAGTATCTGGAAAGCAACACTTCCTTTGATTACGTTTTTCATGCCGACGCTTCTGATGTAACGATAGTAAAAGACCCTTCCTCATTAATTGAGGCCCATCCCGATATTACTTATTTTGCCTGCAAGGACAGCATAAAGCTTCATCAATTCAACTATATGTGGGCTCATGAGAAATATAATTTTGATGACCGCGTGCAATTTCTCTTGAATTACAATAGTTGGGATTTGATTAATATGGGCGTAATCGGCGGTAGGTACGGCGACATGAAGAGTTTTTATGGGCGGTTTTGTGAGGTTAGGCAGTCAATGGGGGACCCTGAGTTCAACTCCGATATGTGGCTATGCCAATACCTTTTAAGATCTCAATTCCAAGATAAGAAATTCATAATGGGTGAACCGGTTTGTAGTGAATTTAAACAATTTCAAAACGATAGAGAAGATGTCTACTTCATACACAAGTAAAGATATAGTTGATTACTGTATTAATTATGAGTTTAGCAAAAACTCAATAGGTCTCGTAAGAGAGCACCTGCCTACAGTAAAAACTTTAACCCATATGCATACGCTTTTTTCTATCGATGGCGACGGAATCAAGCTTCATGCCCATAACGTGGACAAAGACAATGAATGGAAGCTCCAGTTCTTTATCGACTCGCTTCATAGGTCTTTAGGGGGCATGGAATTAAATTGTACTTTCATGGCTTGCCTAAACGATGGGTTACCACATTCGGACATTTACACTAAGTTTTCAACATTTGGCCGCCATTATAAAAGCAATCACATAGGCCTTCCAGACCCGTTGGTGTGTGGTAAGCTGACTCTATCTAATGCACTACCCGATTTACTTAAAGATGATATTCCTTTCAAAAATAAAAAAGACTCTTTAGTTTTTCGTGGATCCGATACTAGCAAACACCGAGGAGATGGCCTCAATCAACGGATTTCTTTTTGTCATACCCATAGGGAGTCTAGCTTAATAGATGCTAAGATTACTCTATATGCTCACTTTAACGCCCACATGCTTAATGCTGTAGGCGTAGACAAAGATTCTATAACCTCCTACCGAAGCCCTTCCCACGAGCAACTTCAGCACAAATTTATCATCTACATGAATGGCAATACAGTTTCAGGAGATCGCATGATGTGGCAAATGGCTTCAAATTCTATATTAGTACAGGTAAAACCTAGGGAAAATGAGGATGACTACATATGGTACCATAGCTTCCTTAATGACCTTGGTATACTACCCACATTTAATGAAGATAGTTTTATCGAAGAGTTTGAGAAGTTTAAGTCTAATACCGATCTCGATAAACTCAATAAAGCTCAACAATATTTCGCCAATCAAATTTGCGATTTTTCCTTCCAAAAATCTTACATAAGGGAAGCTTTTTCTCGCTATGAAAAACTCTATCACGGGGATCTATATTGAATAATATTACAGCATACTGTTCAACGTATAACTCTATAAGGTTCATTGATGGGTACTTAGAGAATATAAACAATCAAGCGTGCGGGGGCTTTGATCTCATTTTTATCGATGCCGGCTCTACAGACGGATCTTTAGAGCGTATAAAAGATTTTAGCTTTAATCGACACATTAATGTCTCTATTTATGAACCCGGATTTCTTTCTGTTTACGGGGCTTGGAATCTGGGGGTGCAAAAAGCTACGACCCCTTACGTTTTTAATTTTAATACCGACGACCGTCTAAATTTTTACGCCATAGCCACCTACGAGCAATACATTAAAGACTTTCCCGATGTTGACTTATTTTATGGAGTTCATAACTTTGTAGGGGAGATCGGCGGCCAACCCCTCCCTTTGGGAGTTCAATGGGCTAATCTTACCGCCAAACTACTACTAGAATCCGAAGCAAAACTATTTAGCACGATCAACCCATGTGGACCCTTCCCCTTAGTCAAGCGAAGCTCTCTCATTGAAGCTGGACCATTTAATGATTATTACTTTTCTTCGGCGGATTATGATATGTGGTACCGTATGCTTTCAATGGGTAAAAAGTTCAAGAGGATAACGGAGGTTATCGGGGATTATTACTATCGTGCCGATTCTGTATCCCAAGCCAATCTCAAAGAGTGTGAAGCTCATGACAAAGAAATACAAAACAAATATAAACCAGCTCCTAATAAATGAAATTTTATACCTTTTATACTCCTAGCCATAAATGCCTTTATGAAGAGTTTTTTCTTCCTAATTTTCCCAACAGCCAATTTTCTCTGATTGCGGAAGAGTTCAATCAAGAATGCCCCAGTGGATCGTATTGCTCGGACGGATGGAATAACACGATGCGCCGCAAGCTATCTCTTATCATCAACGGCCTGAAAGATAATCTTGGAGATATGATAGTTCACGGAGATTGTGATATTCAATTTTTTCCGCAAAATGGCGATATTAAATCCACCCTAATTGAAGAGTTAGGGGACAACGACATGGCCTTTCAGAGCGACGGTACGCGACTCTGTGCTGGGTTTTTTATATCACGATGTACGGACAAGGTGGTATCTTTATTTGAAGAGATCGACGAGCGTCTAGATGAATTCCTAGAAGATCAAGATGCAATGAATAAACTCCTCCCCAGTTCGGGTATCTCTTATAAATCTTTATCTTCTAAGTTTTATACTGTGGCTATGGATAATCAATGGCGTGTCTATAACGGAGAGGGGTCTTTCAACATACAGGCTGGACGCAAAACCGACATTCTGGTTCATCATGCAAACTATACCGTAGGCTTAGATAATAAAGTCGCCCTATTAAAAGCTGTTAAAAATTTCATTTCATGAATGTAGTATTTTTCAACATAGGGTGTCCATCTTATTTAAGCGCCTCTATCCAGCAAGCCGCTCTCCACAACGAGGTAACTTTAATTGGGGATGACTCAAACAAGCATGTCGCCTCCCTTAAAAATGTCCGACATGTAAATTATAAAACTGTTTTTGTTGATGGTGATAGGTTCATTAGTAAATATGTTCATTTGAGCTCTAACACTCGTGAATTTGAGTTATTAAGTTTTATAAGATGGTTTTGCATTCGGAACTTCCTTCGTGATGAGAAAATTTCTCAATGTTTTTATTCTGACTCCGATAATCTTATTTATACAAAAATCGCTGAGGCTCATAACAACCTAGGCTCTCCAAGTCTCGCTCTAAACATACCCCAACATCAACCCCAATTCAGGGACTCTGCCGCAGCAACATCTTCTTTTTGGAGTAATGAAAGTTTAGAAGATTTTTGCGATTTTTTATTTTTAATGTATGAAGATGATAAAACATTCAATAATTTATTGAAGCCAAAATGGAACCACCATCATAAAAACTCCATAAGTGGCGGTATTTGCGACATGACTGCGTTATGGCACTTCTCTAATAAGGTTGGCGATGTTTCAGTTTTAACAAAGGTGTCTGCGTCCCATTGTACTTTTGATCATAACATCAATTCTTCCGAAAACCACCTCCGAGAGGAGTACCCCTTATTGAATAAAAGGAAAGATATAAAAATGAAAAATGGCCAACCATATTGCTTTAACCTAATTAAAAATATTGATGTAGCTTTCCATACATTACATTTTCAAGGGCCTGCTAAAAACTTGATTAACTCCTATAGTACATACAATGATTATTAATGAAATATCCGATTTTTCGGCTTGCACTGATTCCGTAAAGACGGAAGAGATTATATGGAATAATCTAGAAAAGGCAAACCCCGAGATTGACCCCTTGTATGTTTTTTTAAAATTTCCATTCGCTGACTTCATAAACAAGCATGGAACTAATTATGTTCAAAACCTCATTAATGAATATTGCTCCAAAGATACTGGCAGTATATTTGTTTTTATTTGCCAACATATAAAGGTAGGGGAAATAAATTTCCCTAAAAATTCTATAGTCTTCACTCCTCATGCGACTCTTCAAGACAACTATATATCCATTCCTCATGCATCCCCGTTTGAGCTTTTTGATCTAACTCCTACGGATAATAGAAGTTTTGATTTCTGTTTTGTCGGGGCTGCTTACACCCACCCCTCAAGGTCTTTTATTTTTAACCAGTTCTCCCTTAACCCTAGATTTAATTTAGTCGAAACCGGAGCGTGGCATTTTGATAAATCAGAAAAAGAACAAAAAGATAACGAAAATTTATTTATTGATTCCCTGCTTGACTCAAAAGTATCTTTATGCCCTCGAGGCACAGGCCCATCCACTATAAGAATATGGGATTCATTCGCCATAGGCTCCATACCGTTAATAATTTCCGATGGTCTTAAAATGCCCATGTCGGATAAGATAGATTGGAATAAATCATGTTTCTTTATGAAAGAAAGTGATTTAACGTTTCTTGATAAAATTAATCTCCTCGACTACGATTTAGATTCAATGATTAAGGAGGGGCACGGACTCTATAAAAACTTTTTATGCCAAAACTTGATGCATAATATTATTATAAACTATATCAACGGTAGTAAATGAGTAAAAACTGTATTATCATTCCCTACAGAGACCGAGAGCCTCACCTCGATATATTCTTAAATAAAAGCGCCCCTCTTTTATTGGAAAAACTGCCCAATCTCGAGATATACATCATCGAACAGTCTCCCCTAAAAAAATTCAACCGAGGAAAACTTCTTAATATTGGCGTAAAAGAGAACTTTTGTTCCGACACTATTTTTTTCACACAAGATGTCGACACAAACCCTCTCCCTTGTACCATTGATAATTTTTACTGCTTGGAATGTCCAGACGAAACAATAATAGGTATCTTCACCTCTCAGTGCAATACTTTAGGTGGGGTTATAAAACTCAAGGGGTCTACTTTTCAAAAAATAAATGGGTTCCCTAATGATTTTTGGGGGTGGGGAAGAGAAGACAAAGCGCTACAGGTAAGAGCTGAAGATGAAAATATTAAAATTTTTAAAAATATAACCAATAAGGATCCCAATATATGGTCCAAATATTTTAATATTTTACAAGACCTTCATGTCAAAGAGACCACTTCAAACGATCACAAATCAGTCCATGATAAATCTTCTGGGTTAAACACCCTAACCTATGAAGTATTAAGTAGAGAATCGCTTTCTCATTTTATTCATAAGATTACAGTGGATATTTAATGAAGTTTGTATCATTAGAAAATTTTGATAACTTAATAAAGGGTAAAAAGGTAGCCCTAATTGGCCCGGCTGACTATGTCAACAAAGAGCTGCCGCCTGAACATGGAAGCTTTATTGACTCTCATGATGTTGTTGTTAAAGTAAACGGCATGCTAAAGAGTCCGGCAAGAAATATTGATACCTTTTACGGGAGACGGCTAGATATCTTAATATCCTCTTTTTGGTTTACTCCTTCTAAGGATTTTGAACTTAATAAGGATTTGTCAAATGACCCTAATTATGTTTGCGAAAGATATTACTTAAAAGAAAACTATATATTTAATCAGGGATCAGTTTTATTAATTGAAGTTCCGCCCCGCAACAAATTCAAGGATAATATCTATAGTCCTAATGAAGAATTCTTTAACACCCTTTCTTCTTTAGAGCACTGCTCCCCACCTGCGCCACGTCATGAAGCCGCCCTCAGCTTCCTTAACAAAATATGCCCCAACCCTAAAACCCCAACGACAGGTATTTTATCGGTCGCTCATATTTTACTCGCTAAGCCCCAAAAACTTTATGTTAGTGGCTTTACCTTCTACAAGCAGGTAGGGCACCAAGCTTATTACGATAACTACCACCACTCCTCAAACATCCCTACAACCAATCAATATAAAACTTTTGAGACTGCCGGCGTTTTTTCTAAAACCAGCGGACATTCCCTCCCTCCCGAACAAAAACAATTTGAATTCTTAATCAAAAACAATATTATAACTGTGGACGATTTTATATTTAAAGCCTACAGCTAACATGAGTATTTCTCGCGATTTTATATTTAATAAAAAAGAAGGCTTCCTTACTTTTGTGGGGGACTTTGAGGCATTTTATACTCACGAAAAAGACCCATGGGATCAATCGGGGGACACGGGAGAGATGGCCCCGTATTACGCCCATAGTAGACGCAGGCTAGTGTCTAACTTGAAAAAGCATGACCCTTCTAGTATTTTGGAAGTCGGCTGCGGTCTTGGCTTTAGTTCTAATTTTATAAAAATGAACCTCCCCTCTGCCGATGTAACCGGTATGGACATAAGCCAAACAGCTATAGATTCAGCCACTAAAAATTTTAGGAATTGTCAATTCAAGCAAGGAAGCATACTCAAAGAACCTGCTCCACAAAATCATTATGATTGCATCATCCTTAGTCAGCTGCTGTGGTATATTATCCATGACTTCTCCACGGCTATGAATAACTGTCTTTCCTATCTTAATCCTAATGGAGTTATTATTATAACTCAAGCTTTTTTAAAAGGAGAGCAATTGTACGCTAAAGATTTTTGCGACGGCTTTAAAGGTTTACTTTCTTTGCTCGAAAGCGACTTTAGTGAAAAACTTACTATTACTTTTTCAGATTATGACGAACAGGATAATTTCATCCACCATGACGGGCTCATTATCTTAAGCCCTAAAATGTAAACTTATGAAAACTCAAGGAAAAGTGTGGGGTCTCACTAAGGAAATTTTTTCTAACCCTAACTTTGAAATACATAGAATCGAAGCTCACAAAGGAGGGTTTTGCTCGAAACATAAACACATTCACAAGTTTAATGCTTTTTATATAGAGAAGGGTGAAATGAAAATTACCATATATGAAACGGACTATGACCTCATTGATTCTACTACTATAAAAACAGGAGAATTAAGCATCGTTGCTCCGGGTAAATATCACCAATTTGAAGCTCTTGAGGATACAGTTTGCTACGAAATCTATTGGGCAGAATTAAGTTCTTCCGATATTTCTCGAGAAAACATAGGGGGAAATAAATGAGTGGATTTTTTCACCAACCATCCAAAGCCCTTGACCCCGAGTCCGAAAAGTGGCTCCCCCCGGGCTTTAAAGAAAAAATGGTTACCCATGCGGTCAAAGAAAACATAGACAGAAAACGTTTTTCCATAGATGAAGTTCAATACTTTAATGATACTCCCCTATTTAGCTGGGTAGAGCTAAACATCAACGAGATTTGTAATCGAAAATGCCCTTTTTGTCCCCGTAGTGGAAGTTACCCAAACCAAAATATACACATGGACATCGGTATCGCCGAGTCTATCGCCTTTCAGCTTGACTCCCTTCAGTTTGGGGGAACCGTAAATATAAGCGGAACAGGCGAGCCCATGTTAAGTAAAGGTATTAAAGAAATAGTCTCTAAATTTGGCTCTAGGAAAATCTCTATTGAAATTGTTACCAACGGAGACCGCTTGAGGCCTTCTAATATTGAAGACTTATACGAAGCAGGTCTTAGTCAGTTAGTAGTAAGCATGTATGATGGGCCGCACCAGATAGAAAAATTTCATAAACTTTTCGAGGAGGCTGGTATTGATAGCTCCCTTTATACCCTGCGAGATCGATGGTATAATGAAGACGAAGATTACGGCTTAATTTATACTAATAGAGCGGGCTCCCTAGAGCAAGATTTAAAGAACTCGCAAAGTCGCCCCTGTTATTATCCAGCCTATGCCCTTTACATTGACTGGAATGGCGATGTTCTTCTGTGTTGTCAAGACATGTATAACAGGACTGTTAAGTTCGCCAATGTTACCGAAAAAAGCATTATAGATATATGGATGGATCCTGAATTATCTAAGTTTCGTAAAGAGCTGCACGCAGGAGAGAGAAAAACCTCTCCGTGCTCTAATTGCAATGCTAATGGCATGGTTTTTGGCTCAAATCATTCCAAGGCATGGGACAAAATCTCAGGAAATGATTAAAGTTAAAAAAGCTCGCGGCGCATATCTTTATACTGTCTCTCATGGTAAAATGCTGGATACATCCATGGGGTCCGGCTCTCAAATCCTAGGCCACGGAAACGCGATAGCTAATAAAATTTCCAAGCAAATAAAAAATGGTACTATCTACAGCTGTCCGAATCAATACACAGACCGTGTAAATTCCTATTTAAAGAACCATATTACCCCCACGTTTGACGAAGAATATATTTTTTGTAGCACAGGTACCGAAGCTAATATGAGGGCCCTTAGACTGGCCAGAGCGTACACCGGGAAAGAAAAGATAGCTAGGTTCCACGGTGGCTGGCACGGAGGTCTCTGTGAATTTTTAACAGATCATCCCAGTGCTTGTGGTGTCTCTTCGTGTGCTCACAATTCAATAAAAATTTTGCCCTACAATGATGATAAATGCTTCGATATGATAACTTCCGATTTAGCGGCGGTAATCATTGAGCCGGTTCAGGGTTCAAACCCCAGATGTGATATAAAGCCTTTTTTACAAAAATTAAGAGAAAAATGCAACAGCTTAGGTATTGTGTTAATTTTTGACGAAGTTATGACGGGGTTTAGATTAGGAAAAAAAGGGGGAGCGGGCCTTTTCAATATCCAACCCGATATCGTAACGTACGGCAAAGTTCTTGGCGGCGGTTTCCCTATTGGGGCACTAGGTGCCAAGAAAGATATTTTGAAAACAAAAAATGTTTTTTACGGCGGTACCTTTTCTGGAAATCCCTTAAGCATGCATGCTGCTGAATTAATTCTCAAAAACGTTGTAAATGAAAAAGATATCAACTACCAAACTCTTCACGATACTGGGGCTCTTTTCAGGAACGAATTAAATAAAGTTTTTATAGAAAAAGGGATAGAGAGGCGCGCCATGGGCTGTGGCTCTATGAATCGTATTATTTTTACTGATATTTTTATTAAAAATCGTAAAGATCGTGACCTGCTAGAGAGCTTCGATCACCAAAAATTCCACCATGATTTAGCAAAGAAACAAGTATTTCTCAACCCTAACGGAATTTTCCATTTTTCCATGTGTCATACCCCCTCTGTTATTAATAATTTGATTGATAAAATTATAAACTAAAATGTCCTCCCTTCAACCTCTTGATCTTAACTCCATTCCAGATATTGGCATGGATCCTTTGCGCTATTGCCTGCGCGAAAAAATAATTAAAGACTCGGGCTTGTGGCTTGAATTTGGAGTATGGGAAGGGCATACTCTGGACCTAATATCTCAACACACAGAGAATACGGTTTACGGGTTTGACACTTTTTCTGGTGTAGATACCGACTGGAGCGGTACTCCCTCCGGTAGTATGAAAAGCTTTGATATTGGTGGCTCCCCTCCGGCTCAGTTAATACCCATTGACCCCGAAGTGCGATATGGTCCGAATACCGGAAGTAAGCGTCCGTTTAAAAACAACGTAAAGTTTATTACCGGTCTATTTTGCGACACCCTGCCTCGTTTTTTAAAGGTCCAGCAATCCACAACCCCCAATGTTGACATTTCTTTTCTCCATATAGATTGCGATATTTACGAATCTACCATGGATATCTTTCGCAATTGTGCCCCCTTTATATCTTCTGGGTGCATTGTGGTATTTGACGAATTAGTAAACTATCAAGGATACCAAGAACACGAGTTGCGAGCGTTTACTGAATTCATAGACTCCACTTCGTTTTCATTCGAGTGGGTGGGCATGGACGGTCATGTATGGAGCGACTTAAAGCTACAAGAATTAGGGAACTACGAAGATCTTGATGAGAAACGGCAGGAATGGGCAAAGAATAATATGACTTTTTCTGTCGCCGTTCGACTTATTTAATTTTATGAAAAAAATCATCATAACTGGAGTAACTGGCCAAGACGGAAGTCACATGGCTGACTATCTATTAAAGAACACTGACCACCAGCTTTACGCTGCCGTTCGACGCTTGAGCGTAAAAAACCACGAAAATATACTTCATCTAGAAGACGAGCCACGATTTCAGCTCATCAATATGGACCTGAATGATGCCCACAGCATGAGGGATGTGATTCTAGATATCCAACCCGACTATTTTATCAATTTTGCTGCCCAATCTTTTGTGGCGGGAAGTTGGGATTATCCCATTCAAACTTGGGAAACTGATGCTAATTCAGTCCTCCATATACTTGAATCTATTCGGCGCTTTGCCCCGAACTGTCGCTTTTATAACGCAGGATCTTCTGAGGAGTTTGGTGATGTCGCATATACACCCCAAGACGAAAACCATCCTTTATTACCCCAATCCCCTTATGGAGCTGCTAAATGCGCTGCTCGTCATATAGTGCGGGTATATCGGGAATCTTACAACCTTTTTGCTGTTCAAGGATGGTTGTTTAATCATGAGGGAGCCCGACGTGGCCTAGACTTCGTTACTCGCAAAATAACCCATACGGTAGCTAAAATAAAATTGGCCATTGAAAACAACAAGCCGGTTCCTGTTTTGAATTTGGGCAATCTTGAAGCGGAAAGAGATTGGAGTGATGCAGAAGACTTCATGGAAGGGGTTTGGCTGATGCTCAATCAGGAGAAGCCTAAAAACTATGTTCTCGCTAGTGGGAAAATGTATCGTGTTAGGGACTTTTTGGACGCGGCTTTAAAGTCGGCTGGTATTGATTTTTTCTCCGAGGGATCGGGTGATAAAGAAAAATATTTTACCACCGAAGGCGTCTTAATATTTGAAGTGGACCCTAAGTTTTATCGACCCGCTGAAGTTCACAAGCTTTGCGGAGACCCCTCTTTAGCAGAAAAAGAGCTAGGGTGGAAAAGAAAAACTGATTTCCCCGGTTTGGTTGAAAAAATGTACCAAAACGATTATAAACTTTTATCTACTTAAAGCTATGCGAAAAAAATATGTAGTAACGGGAGGGGCCGGATTTATTGGGAGCAATCTGGTGGACGAGCTTTTTAAGCTTGATCGCCCCATATGTCATGATGTCGAGGTGGTCGTTTTGGACAATCTTTCTACCGGATCACGAGACAACATTAACCCCCGTGCCACCTTTGTTAATTGTGATATTTCTAAGTGTGGCAAAAATGGCCCCGATAGAGCAAAGGCGGAAGAGGCAATAAAGGGTGCGGACAGCCTTTTTCACCTAGCAGCCCTTGCACGGGTTCAACCCTCTATAGAAGACCCAGAATCCTTTGACCGAATCAATGTGGGAGGGACGCTCAATATGCTTGATCTTGCCGCAAAAGCGGGGGTCAGGCGTTTTGTTTTCAGCTCTTCTTCTGCGGTGTATGGAGATGTAATCGAAGAGCAGCTGCCCACCTCGGAAGCTGCCCCTACCAACCCCTTAAGCCCTTATGCCCTTAATAAGTTAATTGGGGAAGAATACTGCAAGCTGTATTCCCGGATTTTTGATCTCGAAACAGTGTGCTTAAGATACTTTAATGTTTATGGGGAGCGTCAGCCACTCGAAGGCGCCTACACCTTGGTCATGGGAGCTTTTGCAAAGCTACGCTTGGAAGGAAAAACCCTTACTATAAATGGTGATGGAGAACAGAGGCGGGATTTTACCTACGTGAAAGATGTTGCCATGGCCAACATTCTAGCATCTAACTGCCCGGGGGTAGGGTGCGGGGAGGTAATAAATATCGGTAACGGGGATAATCGCTCCGTTAATGATATTGCTAAGCTCATCGGGGGAGACACAACTCACCGAGCCCCCGTCATTGAGCCGCGTGCCACTTTAGCGGATAACACCCAAGCCAAAACATTATTAACTTGGTCGCCGAGCGTCACCCTTGAAGATTGGATGCCCTCCTATAAATCTTCTCTAGGTTTGTGAATAACTTTCGCATTTAAGTGTTGCAATACACATTTTTTTGTGGTATGATATAAAAATCATGTTACTCCACCTTTTTTCCCAAAACAGCATTGATTGCTGTGTAAACTAAAAGCATGGACATTAAGGTCAAGAAGCGTAATGGACGCTTAGAAGATTTCCATGTAGATAAGATTAACGCCAGAGCACAAAGGGATTGCGACAATATTCCTGATGTGTCAGCCAGTGAGATAGTTTTAGACGCTCAGTTACAGCTATATGACAAAATCACCACCGCCGAAATAGATAAAGCTCTTATTCTCTCGGCGAGGGAAAAAATAGAGAAGGAACCCAATTACTCTTATGCAGCGGCTCGCATTCTCTTGAATTGTATATATAAGGAGGTATTCAAGGAAGGTGTTGACTCTGACGCCTTTGAACTTCAATACCGTAAAAGCTTCATTCAAAACACCAAACACCTAGTTAAGAACAACCGTCTTGATAAAAGACTGTTATCCTTTGACTTAAAAAGGCTATCCGAGGCCATTGTATTAGATAATGACCTAAAATTTAAGTATTTAGGTATTCAAACCCTTACTGACAGATACTTTATTCGCGAAGATGACAAAATCATGGAAGCGCCGCAGTGTTTCTGGATGCGTGTCGCGATGGGCCTTGCCATTAATGAAAAAGACAAAGACGCTAGGGCTATAGAGTTCTACAACCTCATGAGTTCTTTGCTCTACACGCCCTCTACCCCAACTTTATTTAATAGTGGCACCACTCACTCTCAACTAAGTTCGTGTTATCTCAATACTTTCGATGACTCAATTGACGGAATCTTTGATGGTGCGTGGCAAGAAGCTCGCAAATCAAAATTCGCGGGAGGTTTAGGTCTAGATGTTACTCCCTTCCGTTCTACCGGCTCTCATATTGAAGGAACTAATGGCATCTCCAGTGGTCTGGTTCCATGGCTTAAAATCTACAACGATCTTTTGATTGCTGTGAATCAAGGTGGCAAGCGCCCGGGTGCGGGCTGTGCTTATCTAGAGCCTTGGCATCTCGACTATGAAGATTTTCTTAATCTGCGCCGAAATACTGGTGATGATAGGTTGCGTTGTCATGATCTTAATACTGCGTCATGGATTCCCGATATCTTTATGCGTCGCGTTCAAGAAGAGGGGGACTGGTACTTCTTTGATCCACATGAATGCTCGGACTTACATGACTCTTTTGGAGAAGATTTTGATCAAAAGTATGAAGCTTACTGCAAAAAAGCCGATGCAGGTAAGATCAAGAGCTTTAGAATCACCCCCGCCAAGGACTTGTGGAAAAAAATGCTCAAGGTCTTGTTTGAAACTTCCCACCCGTGGAATACTTTTAAAGATCCCTGCAATATTCGCTACACCAACCAGCATGAAGGAATTGTTCATAGCTCTAATCTCTGCACCGAGATAACACTTCATACAAAGTCTTCGTCCTATTCGTCAGGAGAAAAAACGGAGATAGGCGAAACCGCTGTTTGCAACCTAGGCTCGGTTAACCTAGTTAACCACCTTCATGAAATTCACGACAAGGATGGTAATCTCAAATGTACCGATATTTGCTTCACTCAACTAGGTGAAACAATTGGGACTGCTATTCGAATGCTGGACAATGTCATTGATTTGAATTTTTATCCTACGGCTGAAGCTAAAAACTCCAACCTTAAAAACCGCCCAATTGGATTAGGCCTTATGGGGCTCCATGATGTTCTTCATCGAATGGATATTCCGATTGACAGCAATCAAGCTCTTGAGTTTAATGAAAGACTGTTTCAGGAGTATAGCCACCAAGCTATATTAGCTAGTTCCTTACTTGCACAAGAGCGTGGCGCCTATGAAACTTACGAAGGGTCCCTCTGGAGTCAAGATATTTTTCCCATTGATAGCTGGAAAAAGCTCATGAAGTACCGCCATAAGCGCCCCACAGTCTCTACCCTGCGAGACTACGAAGAGGTTCGTCAAAGCGTGCGCGAGCATGGTATGAGAAACTCTAACGTTATGGCTATTGCTCCCACCGCTACCATTGGCTACATTAATGGAGTCGAACAGAGTATTGAGCCGAACTTTTCCGTTCTCTTCGTATATGAGAATAAGTCTGGCAATTCTTATATTATCAACGAACATTTTGTTAATGATATGAAAAAAGCGGGGCTCTGGAGTCCAGAGGTCGCATCTCTAGTTAAAAGTGTTGACGGGGACCTTTCTCGACTCAACGGAGACATACCCTCCTCTATAAAAGAAAAGTACAAAACCGCTTTTGATCGAGATATGCTTAAGCTTATTGAGTGCAATGGAGCTAGGCAAAAATGGATGGATCAATCAATAAGTTTTAATTTATATAATAAAACTACTTCCTTAAAATACTTAAATGATCTATATATGGCGTGCTGGGAAGCGGGATTAAAGACTACATATTACCTGCGTAATCGTGCGGCAAGCACAGTAGAAAAATCGACCGAAAATAATACCCTCGCAGAAGACGAAAAAACGCCTGAACAAGTAGCTTGCAGCCTTGAGGCTATGAAAAATGGTGGCTCTTGCGAGAGCTGTCAATAAAATAAATTTTATTTTCTTTCAATAAGGGCTATAATACCTGTGTATATAGTATGTGGGTATTGCATAGTTTTTTATGAAGGATAATAAAGAAAAGATAGAGTTTTGGCTGCATGAAAATCAAAAAGCTGCTTTAAAAAAGCTTTCTGACGACACGGGCTATACGCTTTCAGAGCTAATGCGCCGAGGCGCTGAATACGTTATAAGAGAACTATCGCCCCAACAAGAACAAACAACTGCAGTGAAGGAGGACTTTCACAATGGCTAGTACCGTAAGTATTTATCGAGGAGACGCCGCCTCTTTTGATATCTCAGTGACGCTTGGAGGATCTCCAGTCAACCTTAATGACTATCTTGCCTTCTGGACCGTTAAAGGTAAGCTAACGGACCCTGACTCCAAGGCTTATATCAGAAAAAACAGCGATTCCGCTCCGGACATAGATTCTGGAATTGGGGGTATAACTGTTACTGATGCGGCCGGAGGAGACCTTACCGTAACTCTATACCATAACGACACCAAGGACTTGCTTGGGGGCCAGTACTATTATGGGGTTAATATCGTCAATCGAGCAGATCCCGCTCTTGTCTACACTCTTATGGAGGGAGTCTTTTGCGTGTCTCTTGATGTTGGCATTCGGGTAACAGGGGATCCAACTCTAACTTAATTTAGAAAATGAAAACTGTAATGCAGCAAGAATGCAATCCGAATTATGGCGGCGGTACTATTGTTACCAAATCCCCCCTTGTTGCTACAGATATTTTTCTCATTGATGAACTCCTTAATTTTATAGTAACCGAGGCTGATGAAAAAATTATAGTGGGTGAAATTCCTGCTGCAGGCACCTTCAATTCCACCATTAGTCAACTTCCCAAACAGGACGGCTCTATTACCCAAAAGCCATGAGCAACAAACGCCCCGACGAACTTCCAGTAGTATCCTCTATAGCTTCAGGGGATATTCTTATTGCGGAAACTAACCCTGATAACGGCGCCACTCGTCGGGTAGTTAAGATCACTAAAGAAAATCTTCTTCAGGGAATTACCGGAGGAGGTAGCAGCTTTAGTTTTACTGGTGAGCTCATCAGTATGTCGGGGTGTACGCTCTATGCGAGCGGGGATCAAGTCGGAATTAATACCTGTGATCCTGCCTCCGGCTATTCTTTGCATGTTTCGGGCGCTTCTTTGTTAAGTGGTGATGTAAGCGAGAGCTCTACCCTTGTGGTTACAGGGCCGCCCGATGGCACTGGAGCGGTTTTGCGAGCCAATCATATTACACGGACTGCTCTGCATGTGGATCAAGGAATATCCCGATTTGACGGTCTAAGTTATTTTGGGAATGACCCCACTAAAACCTACGCAGTATTGTTTGGTCCTAACGGACAGGACTCTCAGACCACCATCAACAGCGGCATTAAGGTGGGTAAGTTTAGCACTGCGGAGCGCGACTCCCTTTCCGCAGACGAAGGGGCCATACTGTATAATAGCACCACTGATCAATTCAATTTTTACCAAGCAGGGGAGTGGGTCACCCTTAGTGGCGAAGGTGGCGGAGGGGGTAGTTCTAGTTTTACTGGCAGCGTAATAGACATGACCGGTTGCACGCTGTATGCGAGCGGCGGTCAAGTTGGAATTAACACATGTGATCCTGCATCCGGCTATTCTTTACACGTTTCTGGTCGTACGGTATTAAGTGGAGACGCTCATGTAGGCGAGACCGAAGATATGCCTCCCACCCTTACTGTGGTGGGCGCTACTGGTGACGGGGTAAATTGGCCAGCGAGCGCACTGGTAGTTTCGGGGGCTAATGATGCCACTGGGGTGGAAATTCATTCTTATGGAGACGGGAATTATGCTCTCTATGTTAATAACGGGACCCAACTAGGGGGGATTACCGAATTTGGTGACTTTGCCGGTTTGGGGACGTGGGGGGCACTTTTCGGGCACGAGGACGACGCTACTCGCACTATAATAACCAGTGGGATCACGGTGGGCAGTTTTAGCACTGTAGAGCGGGATGCACTTAGCCTCTTTGAAGGGGCCATACTGTATAATAGCACCACTGATCAATTCAATTTTTACCAAGCAGGGGAGTGGGTCACACTTAGTGGCGAAGGTGGCGGAGGGGGTAGTTCCAGTTTTACGGGCAGCGTAATAGACATGACTGGCTGTACGCTCTATGCGAGCGGCGATCAGGTGGGGATTAATATTTGTGATCCAGCGGACGGTTACTCTCTTCACGTTTCAGGAGCTACGGCAGCTTCGGGCAACTTGGATGTTCTAGGTAACCTTTTCGCTCATGGTACCTATATTAGCGGCAATTATTTGCTTGGCGGAGCTGGTCAGATTTTTGCTGATCTACGAGTTGATGGCAAAATCTTGGCTGGTGACGATGTAGAGATTGGTGACCCGGACAATTATCCCTCAACGGACGGTAGTTTGGAGGTGTATGGCCGCCACGGGATTACGGTAGGTCCTTGGGATGGTGACGCAGCACGCGGTAGTGTTAAAATCCAGTCCGGAGTTTATTTACCAGTTTTTTCCACGGCTGAGCGAGATAATTTAGCGACGGCTAATAACTTTGCTTCTCCGAAGCGGAGCAGTAGCGGGGTTTTAATATTCAATCACGAAGAGGCTCAATTTCAGGGTTACAACGGCACCGAATGGGTTAATCTTGGAAGTGGTGGCGGCGCCAGTGGAATAACTGGGGCTTCCAATATTGGCGCAGGAAGCGGAGTTTTGAGCGGTATTTCTGGCAATGACTTAGTATTTCGGACGATTGAAGCTGGGCCGAACATTTCCATTAACACCGGAGCAGACGGCTCTCTTTCAATTTCTGCTAGCACGACTAACGTTACCGTGACAGGGGGTAGTGTTTCTGGCGGTATTGGGTCAAACCCTTACGTTACGGGAAAAAGCAATTTTTATACTGAGCTTCCAGACGAGATAATTATTGATAGAACGTATGGTGATCAAATATATAGATTTGGACTTAATGCTGTTAGCACTAGCTTTACCCAAATCTATTATTATAATAGTGAAACTGCAAGATATTATCGCGTAACTAATAACGCCGAAGGTACCTACGAAGGATTTTTCCCTAGTAACGACAAGGGCTTTAGTCCCACTATTAGTTTATCAGGAATGATAGAGAGCGGCCGAGCTGTTTATCTCGGCGGAGGAGGTTCGGGCTCGAGCAGCTCTACTACGGGAATTACTGGGGCTTCTAACATCGGAGCGGGCGACGGGTTAGTAAGTGGAGTTTTAAATGACGACCTCAAGGTAAAAAGTTTAATTGGGGGAACAAATGTTACCCTCTCGGCTTCGGACAATTCCATCACCATTAATGCTGCTGGTGGCGGTGGAGGTGGGGCTGGAAGCTCATTCGCTTTCTTTTCTAATGCAATCAACAATAATGGAATTATAGAAAAAACCTATTATCCCACGGTTGATCCTAATATTTATCTTTCTGGAATTGATGTTGACAATGCTTCTGATATTACTTTATACCTCAGATGGGACGGCCCCGGCGATGCTTACATGGGCACGGGCTATATCAATGGCCAAGCTATTCCCACTGGCAATATCACTCAATTAGGAACTTCTACCCGTCGTTTTGAGGGCTTTATTTCCGGCTTAGATTTGGCGGGCACTACCGTTGTGACAGGAATAGCTAACGGGTCTACTGGCACAATCTCCTTACAAGAGGCGGGAGCGGGCCCCACTCCCCTTTCTGTTTTTATGCCTCCAGTTTCTAGCGGAACCCCTAAAGCTGGCACCAACTTAGGAAGCTCTGATTACAAAGGCGGGGATACTACCACAGGCTATGTAACCTTTGACACTACGGACGTTACTGGTATAAAAGTTTTTGACCACGGGGTTTCTGATTTTATTGATTTCACTTCTTATACGCTTGTAGACACGGGAGATGCGCGCCACACCGCTCGTATTCCTCTTACTATTAATAATACAAGGGATGGCAGTCAAACATTAAAAGTGATTGCCGTCAATAATTTTGGAACTACGGGGGCAGCGACCGAATCTAATGCTGTAACGCTTGATCAAACCTACCCCTCGGTTAGTGCGTCTGACCCCGCCTCCAGCGCTTACGCAAACAACCAAGGGCTTACCTCGGGTGAGTCGGTTGACTTTGTGAATACTATTGCTAATTGGGATTCTGCTAATGGAGATACGGTTTTATATTCGGGATTGAATAATGAAATTACAATAACTAGTAGCGGAACTTTTGAAAATCCCAAAACTGTTACTTATTTTACTGGAGTATATAATAATTCTGACAATATTACCATAACTGCTGCCCGAGATGACAATGGTGCAGTCGATTCTACAGATGTAAAAATTAGAATAGCTAAAACCCCGATTATTACCGGTGTTGTTTTGAGTGGCCTTGCAACGGCTGCCACGGCCCCAAACACAATCGGCACGAGCGAAGTAAAAGGAGGAGACTCTATTGACTATGCCGACGTTTATGTGAACTTAAATGAAGCCAACGCCACTGATATAGATATATTTATATATGATTCAGGGGTAGCTGACGGAGAAAGTTGGACTTTCTACGAGCCCTATGATGTTATGCCGGATGGAAGCATAAAGTATCCTGTGATGGTTGACGTTACCTCTTCTACTAGTGTTTCAAGGCAAGGAGCTCAAGGCGTGTCAGTTAAATGCCGAAATTCGGATGCAGGGAATATCTATAGCCCCGACGCCCAGTCAAGCGCTTCAGCTGTAGTTAACAACACGGGCTTCCCATCTCTCACCGTTGGCCCCGTTTCCTATCCCGCGAATCAATCAGCCCTAAAGGGCGCTGAGTCCGCGACAGTTACAAATACAGCATCGAGTTTTGACAGTATTGCTTATACGAGCCCCGGAAGCGAACTCACAATATCCAACCCTACCCTTTTTGAGGGTAGTAAAAATGTCACTCGCAATGGAGGTACATACAACATTAGCACGGATAATTTTACCGCTACTGCAACCAAAGCTTCGAATGGAATGGTTAGAGATGTATCCACTGTTGTCAATATAGCCGATACAGCCGCCGCTTTTACAATTAATAATTTAGCGAGTAGCATAAAAATAAATACCGGTGAATCGGTCACTGATAATTTTGATTTAGATATAGACCAAATACTCTATGAAAATCCCGCATTGTATTTAGATTATACTCAAGTTCCTCAATCTACCCTCACAGCTACTGCTCAGGGTACGGGAACTACTGACAATAACTATCGTATTACCGTCGCTCCAGATGACGGTAAAGGAGAGTTTACGTTTAGCGGTAGTGGACTTAACTTGGCTGGAAGAGAAACCTTTGTTATTGGCACTAACCCTAATTATACAATATCTGGAATTGTAGAAGGACAGGGTTACATTAGTGACCAATCTCCGTGTGCAGGATTAATTTACTTGGGTGGCCCAATGATCAACCCCTCAACCATTTCTATGGAAAATGTAAGTGAAGGAGGGTCAGGGCCTAATGATGGAACCGTTTATACTTACCAATCTTACGTCAACGGCACCAGTGTAGATTGTACTACGGATGTGGATAATAAATTCGCTATTGTAACCAGTGGAGCCGGGGGTGGCATTGGCACGCTACTGGCAAATACCACCGGAGACCACCTTTTTAACCTTGATCAAACAAATAGGCAGGCGAACACATCATCCCCGGGCGCCTTAATTGTAATTTCTCAAACTTGATTTAGTCATGGGTGCTTTTGAAGATTTCGTAAACGCAAACTTAGGGGTAAGAATGCCCCTGTTTATTGACACTACTACGCCTGAGCTCAGTTCTAAGTCGGCCGGTTCATTAGGAAGTAAGTTTGTTGACTCTACTACGAATTTTCTTTATGAAAAAACCGGCTATACTAATGCGGATTGGGTAAAGATTGCTGAACTGGGAGATTCGCGCGGTGGGGGCGGTGGAGGAGGCATGGACTTTTCCAATTTCACGGGCGGCTGGAATATTGAAATAAGTGGTGATTCTACCTTAATGTTCATCGAGACCTCGAAAAGTCTTTCGGGGTCTGGGTACTTTTTCGATGCTAGCGGGATCATTGGAACAGGGGACTCAATGCCGTTTGTCGTTAGCGAAAGCGGCCAAGTAGGGTTAAACCTTTATACTGGAGAAGAGCAGGCCACGGGATATGTTACCCCTTACCAACTTCACGTGTCGGGTGTTACAGCGCTCAGCGGCAGCACTGATTTAGAGTTTGCTACCAAGCCAACTCTTACCGTTGTGGGCAACACTGAATTACAGGGGGATATTAATAGTGATAGCCAATATCAAGGGGCACATTACTCCATGCTGGTTTCCTCAACTAACGTCAGCGGTAATGTCATTACCGGTAATATAGGGGGCGTTGGCGGGGAATTTGGAGTTGGAGAACTAGTGGTCACCGATGGGTCGGATCTGAGGGGCGGTGTTACTACTTCTAATGGAGCACTTTCAGTTACCAACCCGCTAAACGACCAAGGTGTTTTTAGAGTTGCTACAGGAGTTTATTTACCTCAGCTTACTGACTCACAAAGGGATGGGTTAGATTTATATAGAGAGGGCTCGGGCGCTTTGATTTTCAATAGCGACCATGAAGAATTTCAGGTTCACGATGGCATCCAATGGCACAAACTTCTTACAGGGGCGGTTAGCACATAATTATTAATGATTAATCGTAATGACTGGAAAAAGGCATGAATTGTGATATTATTAAGGAATAAGCTATGGCTCTTGTCATCATAAAGAAAGCAGGGATGCTACTACTCAAGCAAGCGGGTTCTTTTGTCGTGCGAGCAACCCCGAGTCATAGTGGCTAAAATGCGCTCTCTTTTATACAGGCTTGAAAATTGGCTCGATAAAAAAAACTCCCAAGTTAATCGTCAGCATTCTCACTTAAGGTATTCGGACCGTCCCTTCGAGCGGTTTATGTGGAGACTTTTTTATAAGCCTCCACTTGCCCAGAGGGATTACTTAACTTTTACGGACAAGCATTCAGTAGAGTCCTTAACTCAAGGTGGTGACCTTGCTTATCTCACCCATCGGCCACCTAGTAAAGTGGTTCATGCGGTTAATTATCTTGACCCCCTAGCTCTTCCCTCAGGAAGCTTGAAGAACCGCACTACCCTCTGCTTAAAGTCCATTAAAAAAGCCAACAAAACTAACGTAAAGCTTGTGGGTTGTTCGGCTGAAGGCCACCGAGGCCAAGGGTGGACCCAACACTCTTTAAGTCGTTCTTCTCATTCGGAATTTGGCTGTCCTAAAAGACTAGCGTTTTTGAAAGATATGTTAGATGCTGCATGTAACCACTGTAAAGAGAATGATTACATTTTTTATTCTAACCTAGATTGTCCTCTATCCCCTGATCTGTATCAAAATCTCTTGTCCCAAAATGAAGATATTGTAGAATTTTTTATACGGGATGTTAATGCTACTAATTTAAAAAGCTTATTCAACAATCCGTATGTTATTAAACGCACTGGCGTAGATGGCATTGCAATCAAAAAAGGCGTATATTTGGCGCTAAGAGACTATATTCCTGATTTTTTTATTGGAGAACCTCACTGGGACACCACGGTTTCAGGCATATTTAAAAAGTTTCACCACTCCGTTCATAATACCCAAGACCTTTATCATGTTCACCATGAACGAGCTTGGGATACCACCAACCTATCTCTTCCCGGTAAGCATAATGAAATTTTATATCGCGACGCTTATGAATACGGGCTTATCGACGACCCGCTTATTATACTTAAAAAACCTTCTGCACTTATAGTTCTTAACGAACACGCATCTAAAGACAAAAAACGTCGAGTTGAAGCCATAACTCGCAGTCATCCAGACCATGAGGTTGGTTTCTTGGATATTATTCGCGGCAGGCAATCTCCCCTCAAAAAACTTTCTGATGAAGTTTTTTATTTTCCCATCTGGGCTTCGGATAAAACCAAGGGCATTCCCCAACGTTATCCTTTGATGAATATTGGAGCCAACCTTTTTCTAGATCGCGAAATGCTTCACTTTATGGACATAACCAATTATCGGGACAACAAGATTTTTGAAAGTTTATCGACTCAAGAATACAGAAAAAAAGGTAGCTTCAACAATTTTACTTTAAAAAACAGTAATAATAGACTAGTATTTATGAATGATGAGGGATTACTCTCTTCCCTTTAAACGCAATAACTCACTTAATGAATATATTCAATCCCGATGTGTGTTTCGTAGACGAACTTAAAGCTAGCTGGGCGGCTAATATTGCGACCGAAGGTTCTCCTAACAAAATTCCAGTAGTTTCTCGGGGAACCAACTTCTTCCTTAACCTTTCTCAGGAAACAGGCAGTCCGTGGGCGGCGGCGGTTATTCCTATGAGTAAAAATTGGGACTCGGTAGATATTAGTCAATTTGTTGATTTAAACTTTAATTTTTATAGCCCTCGCGCTTATTCCCTGAAAGTCTCCTTGGTGGACGCTCATGAAGTAGAGTCTCACGTAATTTCTATTAATGAAATGGGTTTTCCGTCCGAGGATTATAATTCTGTGGTTATACCGGTTACTAAGTTTACAAAAGGCCATGATTCTTTTGAGCCTGAAGAGTGTCGTTTATTGAAGTTTATTATAACTGAAGATTCTAGCGTGATGCTGTCTCGTATTATTTTGGACTAAGTTGATGAAATTAAGGCTTGAGCAGCCATTTCCATGGCAAGAGCCTGTCATTACGGAAAAAGAGTGTTACGAGTGCCTCAAGAATGATCCCATTAAGGCGGATGTTACCTTTTTATCTGTTCCATGGGCCCCTATAATTGACCACAAAAACTTCGGTCTTCCCAAGAATAAATCTAAAGCTGAAAAATTTTTAAGGGACCTTCGTAAACTGAGGATAGAAAACAGTTTTACCGTTTGCCAGAGCTATCGTTTTAAAGAAATCACACCCTATCTTCGTCGTGCAGGCATTAAAGTTCTTTTTACACCTCACGCTACCCATGACGCCCCTTACTCAGAGGGGATTAAAATAGAATCACTACCCCTTTTTGCAGCCAATGCTGTTGATCCCGCAGAAAAAGACATTTTATATTCTTTTATGGGGGCTTACTCGGACAAGTATATCAGTACCATTAGAGAAAAAATATTTGACGACCACCACCCGGATCACACAGTGGTTATCTATCGTAAAAAATGGCAGTTCAATGATGCTGTTTACGGCGAACAGCTGCGGGGTATTGAAACCAATAGCGTTCAAAGCTATATTAGCGAGGAACATTGCCGGTTTTACAAAAACATTTTAGCTCGCAGCCGCTTTTCTCCGTGTCCTAGCGGCATGGGGCCTGCGTCCATACGTTTTTTTGAAAGTTTAAGAGCGGGTGCTATACCTATTCTTTTGGCGGATACATGGAGACTGCCTTCAGTTAAAGGTGTGGACTGGGAAAAATGCACTTTAAAAATTCCTGAATCTGAATATAATACAATGCAGGACACCCTACAGTCAATCACACCCGAACAGGAAGACCAAATGAGATCCTTATGCATCAAAGCTTACCAACAAGTCTCGAAGAAAAATTTTGTAAAATGTATAAGAAATTATTATGGCGAATAGTTATCTAGAAGAGCTCGGGCAAAAACACGCCCCCTCGAAGCGCATGCACGGTTACCTTCCTATTTATGCACGGTATTTTGAACATAAGAGAGAGGAGATTAAATCTTTTTTAGAGATTGGCCTGCAAACCCCCAACTCTATAAATATGTGGGCTGAATACTTTCCAAATGCAGAAATTTACGGGGTAGACATTGATCCTAGCAACAAGGATTTTGAAACTGATCGAATTAAAGTATTTATCGGAGACCAAGGAGATGAAGATTTTCTAAAAAGCTTGCCCGATAATTTAGATATAGTAATTGAAGACGGTAGCCACCTTACGCACCATATGATTTTGGCCCCCAAAACTCTTTTTCCAAAACTAAAAGATGGCGGGTTTTTTGCGGTAGAAGACATGATAGGCTGTACAGGTTCAGGTGGTCGACGCCCCGTCTCAGATTATCTCAAATCTTTGGTAGATCATGTAAATTATTGGCCCGATGATTACCCGGGTTCTGACTGGCCCAAACTCAACCATTTTGGTGAGGATTCAACGTGGTGGGATAAAAATGTTATTAGTGTTTCTTTTTACCGCTTTTTAACCCTCCTTGAAAAAGGCAAAAATCCGGAACATGGAGAAGCCGCTTTGAGATTGTGAGTAAATTTTATACATGGCCCAATCCAGCATTCCCCTTTAGGCTTTATTTTAATGGCCCCAACTGTAGGGTTTTTCTCATCCATAACCTTTCTCATAACTATGAGTGGCTAAAGCAAGTTAAAGACAAAATAAAACCCAGCGATTACTTTTTTGTGACTTTAGCTTGGGCGCTAGACCCCCATTTAGCTAGTCAAGCTATAAAAATGTTTAATGAACTGGAGCTTAATCTATCCCAGTTTTTTGTGATGTATAATGACTTAGAGGAAAAAATAAACGGAACGCGAGCTGGTCTTCGTGGAGACATCATAAACCATAATGCTTTTTTAGATGAAAACCTTTTTTACATAGAAAAGTTAACCAAAAAATATGACGCCTTATATATAGCGCGAAGGTCGGAAATCAAGCGGCATTACCTTGCTTCGCGACTAGACAATTTGGCTCTTGTCGCGGGAGGACAAAATCATAAAAATAAAATTTGCCCAATACCCCCTTCAGTCAATGATCCCTCAGAGCCATTAGACAGCGCAGGCATTAGAAAAATTATTAATCAGTCTAGAGTTGGTTTATGTTTATCGGAAAAAGAGGGTGCCTGCTGGTCCTCTGGAGAGTATTTACTATGCGGAACTCCAGTGGTATCTACACATAGCCAAGGGGGTAGAAGCGCTTTTTATACCCCCCACAATTCAGTTATTTCAGCCGATGACCCTGAGTCCATCAGGCTTGCGGTTAAGGCGGTTATAGACAAAAACCTACAACCCCAACAGATAAGAAAAGACCACATCGAAAAACAAACATATTTCCGTAATTTATTTAAGCAAGAGCTTTATCAGGTCCTGAGGCGCCACAATACCCCCATTAATGTTGACGAGTATTTTTCTCACAGTTTTTTCAATAAAATGTATAAAAGTCAAAATATTGAAACGGTAATTCGCTCTTTTAATGATTAACAGTTATAAAAATGTTTATATAGGCAGTCATGGAATTTGCTACAATAAGGACGGGACTATCATCCCCTCTACTTTAGACGCTTATAATGACTTTAATGGTTCAACTGCTTGGCCCGATGAGAATATATCCTTTAACCCTTCTCGCCCGGTAGCGCAGCTCCCCGATCACCACTATATTCACCTTCTTCACCCATACAATATTCACGTCTGGGGCCACTTCCGCGAAATTTTAACTCAACTTTATTTTTTTCAAGAAGAAAAGTTTTCGGACTTTAAACTTTTGGTCAACCCTAGTCATTTTGGAGAAGATAATCGAGACTTTCACTTTAAGTGTTTTGGATACGAACATAAAGTTGCTAAAATTCAACCTTCTCCCCGGGCCGATCTCCCATATTATAAAGTTTCTTCGCTTCATCAAGTGAAGCACGACCTCTCCAAATACCCCTCTCTTCTTCATTTACAGTACATGAGGAATAAGTGGTTTAAAGAATTAAGGTTGCCCCCCGAAAAAAACCTTAAAAAAGTATATGTTTCGCGCGTAGGCTCCCCCACTAAGCGACCTATTAAAAACGAAAGAGAGGTAATAAATTTTTTAAAGTCTAAAGGGTTTTATATTTTTACCGGAAACGAGACCTTTCGAGATCAAGCCCTCCTTTTTCGGGATGCAGAAATGATTATTGGCGCCCACGGAGCCGCTTTTTTTAATGTTTTATTTTGTAATCATAACCCTCGTATTTTAGAAATTTGCCCCCACAATCGAGAGGTTCACATGTGGAGGTGTCAGGCGGAGACGTTAGGTCTGGATCAATACCAAGTTACCACGGAACCAGCTGATAATAATTTTTCCTTTTCCATTCCCTTGAATTTGATAAAAAGGTTTATAAGATGAACTCTGGTTATCCCACTCTTAGGATCTGGCAGGGTTCTGGTTTTTTTTCGTGTTGTACGCTTCGTTTAGAAAAAATAATCCAGTTTTTAGCCACTCACCAAACCTTACCATCCGCCATTGATTGCACTAAACAGTTCCGTCTGTATAAACCGGTGGGCTATCAAGACCCTAAGACTCATTTTCAATATGACCCTATTCCTGATTTTTTTCAGGATCATTCATCTATTACTCTTGACTGTGCTATAGAGGACTTGCGAGAAGGGGTGGGCCGCAAGGGCGAGTGCATCCCAGCCCAATCAGATTTTTATAATTCTTTAAACTATAAATTTCTTTCCCCTTTGATTAATAAATATTTTACCCCTTCCCCTGAAGTTTTATCCCTTAAAAAGGAATTGATTGGCAAATATAGAGTTGACCCGGGCCACACATGCGTGCTTCTCTATAGAGGCCTCGACAAGCGTCGCGAAATGAATTTAGCTTCCTATGAAGATATGATTCATCATGCTTTAAAAATAAAAGAAAAAAACCCCACTATAAGGTTTTTGATCCAGTCGGACGAAACGGAGTTTATTGAATATGCGTCCCGCCAGCTTTCTAATTCTTTTTACTTCAAAGATGAAATTTTTCATCTTCCCAAAAGCCCGAATCAAGTTGCCCATCGAAATCCCCGTGACTCAAATTATATAGGAAAATCTTTTCTGGCTATGACCCACCTTTTTTCTGAATGCAAATATGCTTTACTGAACCATAGTGGTAATTGCTGTCTATGGATAGCTTTATATCGAGGTAGCGCTATCGGCCTAAGTCAATACTCTTTTAGCCTATCCCCCACGGCATGGCGCCAAAAAGAGGCTCGGCGTCACAAAGAACCTCTTTCCTTATGGCTTAACCAAAAAGCCCCGCCTAATACTAGTTTTTGGCACATTGATTATTAAATTTATGAAATATTTAATATGTGAAAACTATAATCTTTCTGGTTTTGGTAATCAGTTAAGAGCTATTGCCGGTTGGTATTTTTTGGCCCAATTATTAAATCGCCAGCTGGTAATAAAAAATAGAGCTTTCAATACCCTCTTTAAATCCCCTTATTCAAATGGTGATTTTTCCTATAATTTTTCGAGCTCTCAATGTATCAACGTGGAAGATATTTCTTCGTGGTATGACCTTGATTTAAATTCCTTAGATGCGCCTTTTTTAGTTGCGGGCGGTGGGCGCCCGATGATTTATGACCTTCAACAACATAAAATTCACGGAAAACAACTGAACAGCTATTTAGACTCTCACAACATTCCTCGCGGCCATGACGTCGCCCGTCGCCATGCATACAAGTTTCTCATAGAAGGCTTTAAAGATGACCTACCTCCCCTTGGAGGCCTTCATGATTGTCATCGTCATGCAGCCCACTACAACTATCAGTGTATTCAGTTTAGGTCTTTCTTTGATGCGGGATATTCAGGTATAGACAATGTAGATAAGGTTTTAAATAAAGCCGATTCTTTTCTTTCCCGGTCTCCTGACTCTTTGGATACCTATATTTTATCTGATAGCCACCCTTTAGGTGTGTATGTAAACCATCAGTTATCAAATCGATATCCGGCGAGAAATTTTTACTGCGAAAAAAGAAGTTCTTGCTCTTCCTGCAAAGGCACTAGCGCCACCCTGCATTCGGGCTTTTTGGTAGACGCGTCGTTAGCCCCTAAGTCTTATATAAAACAGTGGGAAGAGTGTGCTGTTTCTACAATTCTTTCATCCCTAGACGGATGGAGACTGCTGGCTAATTCATGCGCTGTATTAAGCAGCTCCACCTCTTTTTCTCAAAGCGCTTGTGAAATTTTTAATATCCCCAGCTATGACCTATCATGAGAAAATTTTTGTTTTATGATAATTTAGTCAAAGGTGCGGGCCTAGGCCACCTTTTAGCCACCTATAATTATGGCCTCACTTTAGCCCAAAAGAGTAATTTAATTTTTATGCCGTGTGAAATAATTTGCGGCCATGGATTTGCTAAAGGAGAGGTTGAAAAGAATCTTGGGCTTGGGGACTTTAAAGAGCAAAGAAAGGAAATTTTAAATTGGGACTTTGAATCCATCCACCACATTCCTTATCAAAGGTCAGATAATCCTGTTTGTGCTGACTTTTCCTTAACCAGAGACTATTTTCGCCAATGTTATTCAGAACGAAAAGTTTTCCATAAAAACCTGCTTAACACTGATCCCGAAATCACTAACATTACTATTTCCATTCGTCGCGGAGATTTAGCCACTGCGGGCCCAAGTCACCCCATGTGGAATCGATTGAAGCCCTCTTCATGGTACCTTAACACCCTTGAAAAGGTTTTAGATGAACATCAAATACCCTCGTATAGATTACTAGTTTTTAGCGATGGGGACTATGAAACGGGTCAGTTTGCAGACGAATACGGCCAACCCGAAAACCCCAAGGAAGTTTTCAAAAATCACCAAAAAGATTTTATTTTTTCAGCTGGTAAAAAAAACGGAGCCATGACCTTTGAACACTTTCATAATATTATTGAGTCTGATGTCTTTATAGGAAGCAAAAGCGGGTTTTCAGAAATTATTAGGGACGTTTATCACAACGGCATTTGCATTCTCCCTTAAATCTATGAGTCAAAAAATCACTCTCTATACTCCATGGATAGGAGATATTTCGGAAGAGCAGTTATCTTTTTTGCGACTGATCTGGTCTTCCTATACTCAATACAATAAAGATATAAAATTTATTTTTTTACATATAGGAGCAGGCTCACCTGACTTCCCCTTCGAGAACTGCCTAAAATCCCTAACGGACGAAACCGCCCCTAATGTAGAGATCATTCGCCTATCCCGTTCCGCTCTCCGTTCTCGTTTAAATTTTTTAAACCCGGAAATTTTAGACTTTGTCCACAATCTTTTACCGGAACACGCTAATCATATTTGTGGGCTTAAACCTTTTTTGCCTTTGCTGGACGATTCTTGGAAAAGGGGCGCGTACTGGGGGTGGATAGATATGGACGTTTTACTAGACTCTAAAGCCCTATCCTCTAATTATCTTTCTTTGTTGGAAAGTGATAGTTCTTTGGTTTCAATTTTTTACAAGCATGGCCCTTTAAGCTTGATAAAATGTGAGATAATGGGCTTTTATGAAACTTATCTGCACCAAGAGGGCGCAAGATCTTTACTTTCTTTTTTTAATAATACTGTGTCAGCTGGGTACGGGAGCTTTAAAAGTATTCGGAGTTGGGACGATGGAGGGGATCAAAACTCTTTTAAAACGACTTTTAAAAATGCTTGCGCCTCTAAAAACCTTTACTATCGTATGGACGCTTCTCATTGTCATATTATAGGGGGTGAAGAAACTCAATCCTTTTATTCCTATGCTAACGGTCAGATTACGTGGACCAACCTTGAGCGTCGCGTGTATGGGCGCCCCCATCATATGGTGTGCCTTGATGCCTACAACAAAAGCTCAGATTTTCTTAGGTTTATCCACGAGGAAAATCTTGTTTTTGATCCAGCGCTCAAATATTTTTTTTCAGTTGCATTGAAAGAGGACTCCTTCCACCCCTTGTACTGGAAATGGTCGGTGCCTAATAAAGACCCCTCCCACCCCCACGGTAGACGCTTTATCTACCAGCCGGAAGGTAAAACGCCCGCTCGATACTCTCAGCGCTTAACTCCTGCTAGTAAATTTTATCTAGCTTTTGATTTCTTAAGAGAAAAAAGCTTCATAAACGAGCCCGAATTTTAGGTTGATTAGTTTAATTAAAAGTTCTATTATATACCCATGAAAGTTTTGTTTTTAGACTGGTGGAATGGGTACGACCCTTATTCGTGTAAAATTTTTGGAGATCTTTTCCTCAAAAAATATAACCTTGAACTTTCAGACTCGCCAGATGTGATTGTGTACAGTGTTTTTGGGCGCCGCCACGAAGACCCTAAGTACTCTGAGTGCATTAAAGTAGGCTATAGCGCAGAAAATACACAAAAAAGAGGCTTTAATGTGGCTGAGGCATTAAACCAAGGACATTTCTTTATAGATATGACGCGAATTTCCCATCCTCGTCATTTCCGTCTCCCTAACGCAATGAGAGTGTCGGATTCCGTATGGAGAACTAGCCCCGACTCTATTCATGATTTTTCTTTTATTCCTGAAAAGAAAGGCTTTTGCTCATTTGCTCATCATGCAGGCTCGTCTGTTCGAGAAAATTTTGTTAAAAAATTGAGTGGATATAAAAAAGTTAGTTGCGGCGGCAAAATCCTTTACAATTTAACCAGTAAATTACCCCAAGGAGCAGGTGGCATTGGACTGATGCCGGGCGGCAAACCCACGCTTGATTTTGTAGGAGAGCATAAATTTCATATGGCATTTGAGAACTCTTCCTTTCCGGGTTATTGTACTGAAAAAATTTGGTGGGGGTTTTTAGCGAAGTCTATACCCCTTTATTGGGGAGACCCTACCGTTTACCAAGATTTTAATGAGGGAAGTTTCTTAAATCGCCATGACTTCGATAGCGATGAAAATTTCATTAAAGCAATTAAAGAGTTAGATAATGATGATGAGCTCTACCATAAAATGCTTATCTCTCCTAAACTTAAAAATCCACCCTATTGGAACATTAATCGCATTACTCCTTTTTTCCAACAAATACTGGAGAGTATCTAGGATGATTAATCACGATCTTCAATATATTTTTATTCATATCCCTAAAACTGGCGGTAATTCAGTTAAAAAAGTTTTAGGCATAGACTGCCATTCCCACAGAGCTCTCAGGGAATACAAGGTCGCTTTTTCAGTGCTTCAGTTAAACTCTAAATTTAAAACGTATTTCAAGTTTTGTTTTGTTCGCAACCCCTTTGATCGTTTTGTTAGCGCCTACAATTATCTTAAAAACGGAGGCATAAGCCCTATGGACAAGGCTGATTGTGAGCGCTTTAACCTCCGCAACCGGACCTTTAAAGATTTTGTGCTGAGTCAAGAAGGCATCCTTTCGCAGCAACACTTCAAGCCCCAATCTCATTACACCAACCCTCAAGAAGATCTTGATTTTATAGGTAGGTTAGAAAATTTTGACATAGATTTTTTAAATTTATGCGATTTATTAAAGATCCCCCCTTGTCAACCACCGCACTTGAATAACAGTTCACACTCGCATTATACTGAATACTATGATAGCGAAAGCAGGAAGGCGGTAGAGAGGCTTTATGGCGAAGACCTTGAAGCTTTTGGTTATAATTTTGGCGACTAAATGAGCAAAAAAATACATGTGGAAATAGGTTGCGCTTATTGGGAGCTTTCTCACGTTAATGATGCAAACACTTTGTGTTATTTAGTGGAAGCTCTACCTGACCATTGCCATAAACTAGAAAAGCAATTCGGCCTTAATCCTTCGGTTATAATTGAAAACTCAGCGATTAGCGACCAAACGACTGAGCGATTCTTTTATAAATACTCTAGAGATAAAGCTAAATCTTATGGCATCGATCATGCCCAGTGGCTTGAGGGTACGTGCGGCTTTGATCCCATGCAAGAAAATGACCCTCGGGTATGTGGAGACAAAATTCTTAAATTAAACCTGCAGCTCTATGATAAAATAAAAGTAAAATGCTTGACGTGGTCGGATTTTCTTAAAAAACATAATATAAGCCATATAGACTCCCTTAAAGTTGACACTGAGGGCTATGATTTGGAAATTTTAAAACAAGTAGACTTTATATCGCTCGGTATTCGCAAGTTACAATTTGAATATTTTTTAGTTAAAAGTAGATTTCCCGAAGATTTTAAAAAACAACTCTTACGCCTAGAAGAGCTGGGCTTTGTCGTAAAACACCAAGATCGTCAAAATATATTTCTAGAAAAAAATGATTCCTAAAATTATCCATCAATCATGGAAGTCTACTGACCTCTCTTCCTATGGTAATATTGCCACTAAGTCCCAAGAATCATGGCTTTTTTTTCACGGAGATTTTGAATATAAGTTCTGGACCGACAATGATATAGAAAAATATATTTCCCAACAGCCTGAAGATATTATTTCTATCTTTGAGTCGCTAGATAAAAATATTAAGAAAATGGATTTTTTTCGCTACTTGATTCTGTATGAGTTCGGAGGTATTTATTCTGATCTTGATTTTGTGCTATACAATCCTTTACCCCTTAATGTTTTATCTAAAGACTTCATTGGTTATAGAGCATGCCGGAACCACAGCGACCATTATCTTTTAGCGGGCCTAGACTCCTTTACTCGCGATGATTCTGACGGCGAAGGAAAATGGGTCTTAGGTCAAGCTTTTTTTGGTTGTACCCCACGCCATCCCGGCCTCTTATCTCTCATAAAAAACATAGGCGAAATGCTTCCCTTTCCGCCCTCTAAAACCAATGGCGACCATCAATCTAATGTTTTAATTCATACTGGGCCAGAAGCTATGCATAAAATTTTCGAAATAGAAGGCTATATTGACAACCCCTCCACTCACCTTTTTCCCAAAAAACAAATGAATAACAATCAAGGAGAAATTGGACGTCACTACCGTAAGCATAATTGGTAATCCATGAAAACTTATCTAATCAATATGGTGCGCGATAAAGAACGCCTCCAATCGTTTAAAGATTACGAGTTTCATCAAGATTTAGATTATGAAATAATCGAAGGTAGTGACGGAGCGCGTTTAGGGGGATTTTATATTGACCCCATTGGCCCTCGACAACTAAGAGGTTCGAGCGGCCGTATGTATAGAGGAGAAGCGGGGTGCAAAATTTCCCATTTAGTAGCTTGGGCCAAGTTACTATCTACTACCCATGAATATGGTTTAATCTTGGAAGATGACTCTCGCTTAAAATGTGCTGATGGAATAAAAGACCTTGCCGCCCTCGAGGGGCTGCTACCTCAGGATTGTTTCATAACCGTTGACAGAAATTGTGCCCTTAAAAACCAAATTGATAACTCGCTTCCTTTTTCTCCGCAGCCTTACAACAACTGCGTGACCGCCGCGTATATCGTATCTCGTTCTTGTGCGTCCATTCTTTTGGAGATGACAATTCGTAATTATTCTTTTACCGATAAGCCTGTTGACACTATTATAGGAGAGGTTTTAAGGGCTTCCAGAATAGATCAGCTTTGTTTAGATAAGGCTCTTTTTGACGGTAATCTGTTAAAAACTTCTAGCATCGCCGTGATTCCCCCGAATTGCTAAACATGCATACCGTTACTCCAAAATTTCTCTTTATTCTCTGTCCACCTTATCAGGGTTCCACTATTTTATTAACCTTGTTAAATACCTCCAAAGAAGTAAGCACGCTTCTTTCTTGCGATGAGCACGGGGGAGAGGGCCAAGCGCAATGGAAGCGCGTCGACAGAGAATATTTTAGTAACCGGTGGGATCCAGCCTACAATTTAGATATGGATATGGTAAAACAAGTTCTTTATGAAAGATGGGACGTTAATAAACCAATTTATGCAGAGAAATCTCCACCAAATATTTGTCGGGCGAAAATGTTTGAAGATTATTTTTCCCGCTTAGGTGAGGTATATTTTTTAATATCTATCCGAAACCCCTACTCGTCGAATGTAGCGCCCGATAACTGGGTTACCTTCGCCCAATATCAAAAACACAATATTGAAAGTCTAAAAAATGTCATAACCACTACTTATGAGGAAACTTGCCTTGAGCCTCACAAGGTCATTGCTAAATTACAACATATTTTACCCGAGCTAGGAGACCTTTGCCTCCCCGAGGAAGGGGGCGGTGCAGAACACGAGGAGCGACGGCGCCCCATCCATAGAAAAAAAGTTAATAGAGTAATTAATCAAAGCGCAAAAACTCAATATCTTCAACACCACAAAGGTCTTATGGATTATTTCGGCTATAAGATACTTCAATAACTTTGCTTAAATATAGTGTATAATATTATATCATGATTGAATTTTACAACGTACGCAAGAAAAAGAAAGTGAAAATCGACGAGTCTAAAGTCGAGAAACACTCCTACGATCAAACCACCAAGGCGGGAAAAAAGTCGGTGCGCTATGCCTTCAAAGCAGTTGACGATGATGGCACTAAACTTACTAAATTTTGTAGCAAAGCCGATTACGACAGCCTTTCAGGCTGATGGGTCCTATACTTAATACTATAATCGGGGCTGCACTCAAGCTAGGGTGTAACCTTATTAACGCTTGGCTGGAACAGAAGCGCCAAGATCAACTTATGCTGGCCGCTCGGGATCAGGCCATGATGGACGCGCTCCTCAAAAACCAAGCCGACCAAGCAAAAGACCCCTTCGTCAAGATCACTCGCCGGATTTTGTTCATGAGCATCACCTTCACCATGTGTTATCTAATGATCTTTTATGCACACAACCCCCAGATTACCTATGATATTATAGTTCCTAAAGGAGACAACGCTAAATGGGGTCTTTGGGGGTGGATTAAAGGAGGTGACGACTGGAAAGTCGTCCAACTTACGGGAGGTTTAATGCTATCGTCCTTTCTTGACCTTTGCTTTATGGTAGTTGGTTTTTACGCAGTCCCCAGTAAAAGAAGATAATTATTGTTGACATTGATCGGTTTTTCTGATAATATCGATGTATTATTATGACTAACGACAAAACAGGCGAACTACTATCTTCCGATATTGCTGGTGTAAACCGCATCCTGCCCCATAAACATAAGTTTGCATGGGATTTGTTCCTCACAAGCTGTGCCAATAACTGGATGCCTACGGAAATTTCGATGCAGTCGGATATAAAACAATGGAAAAACAATGAAATCTCCGAAGATGAAAAACTCCTCGTCAAGCGATGCCTCGGATTCTTTGCTGGAAGCGAGTCTTTGGTTGGTAATAACCTGCTTCTTTCTGGCTTCAGATATATTACGGATGCTGAGTGTCGTCAGTACATTTTGCGTCAAGCTTTTGAAGAAAGCCTTCATAATCTTACCATCGTATATATTTGTGACAGTTTGGACTTGGATGTTGACGAGGTCTACAACGCTTACCAAACTATCCCAAGCATTAAAGCCAAAGATGATTTCCTTATGGAGATCACTACGGACATTAGTGCGGCGGATTTCAACCCCACGACCAAAGCCGGAAAGCAAGAAATCCTAAGAAACTTTCTTACTTACTGGATCATTTGTGAGGGAACGTTCTTTTTTAGCGGCTTTGCTATGCTCTTGGCCTTAGGTCGCCAAAACAAGCTCCAAGGGGTTTCGGATCAGATAAAGTATACTTTGCGTGACGAATCTAGCCATATTCAATTCGGGACCTACATTATTAACACCCTTATTGAACAAAACCCCACCATTTGGACAAAAGCCATCCAAGAGGAATTTGTAGAGCATATAAAAAAGGCGGTTGAGCTTGAGATTGCTTATGCACATGACGTTCTTCCTACCGGCATTTTAGGATTAAACGCTGATATGTTTGTTGATTATATGCATTATATTGGTAATCGGCGCCTCGAAGCTATAGGTTTGGACTACCGTTTTCCGAGCGACAAGAACCCCTTCCCTTGGCTTGGAGAAGTGGTTGACGTACAAGCTATGGGTAATTTCTTTGAAAGGCGCGTTAGAGAATATCAGCAGAGTGGCGCTTTGGAAGACGATTTTTAAGATTTTCACTCTCTCTAGCATGAATTAAGTGTATCTTTATTAAACTCTTATACTCATGGCTTTTAATTCAAAATATCCGTATATGCGCCTTATTGACGACACTAGTCGTCATAATAAGGGAACCCAAACCATCCAAACTAGCGGTGATCTATCCAGCGTCGACATTACTGGAGAGGCAATTTTATGTCAAGACTATCCCACTCACAGTTATCATGTGATTCCCCTCTCTTCCACCACTGCAGAATTTAGCGTTCAAGGATCTAATGACAATGAAAATTGGACCGACTTGACCGGGTGTTCCTTTACTACTAGCACCACAGGGGCTTTTGTTGAAGGGAATTGGTACGCGGCATATTTACGCCCCGTTGCAGAGGGTAGTGCAGGCAATTTGTTAATTAACGAGGTTCATCGAGTTTAACTCTTTTTATTAATGCCCCTGCCTACTAAAAACGACGGGGAAAAGCGTGGGGACTTTGTTAAGCGCTGCATGGGGGATTCTGTAATCAAAAAAGAGTTCCCCGACGGAAAACAACGGGCAGCGGTTTGCTATAGTCAATACGACCGCAAAAAGAAGCCTAAAAAGTAATGCTTTTATCTTATTTAATACTAACCTCAGCTTTAAGCATATCTGGGGTAGCTATATATTTTAGCATAGCGGGGCTGACTACCATCTTTCCGGGCGCATTCTGGCCTATCGTGATAATGGGTACGTCTCTGGAAGTAGGGAAGCTTGTTTGCGCCAGCTGGCTACATCATAACTGGAAAGAGGCGCCCCGAATGCTCAAGGTTTATTTAACTACTGCTGTAGTAGTGCTTATTTTTATCACAAGTATGGGTATATTTGGCTTTTTAAGCAAGTCTCACATCGAACAACAAAGAGATGTCAATCAAGCTAACTCATCCATAACTCAGCTTACTAATAAAATCAACAATGAGAATAATTATATTAGCAGACAAGAGGAGTTAATTAAAAAATCCGAAAAAGCAGGGGAATCTAATATTGAAAGAACCGATTTTAATATTGAATTAGAGCAAAAAAAGATAAAAGACTTAGAGGACTCTTTATCTAAATCTATTTCTTATGACCAAGAGGAGCTTTCTAGGATCAGCGATAGGGTAGGCGCCCTCGACGCAGAAATGACCGCGCTGCAGGAGACGAGTGGAGGTCTCTTTAGTAATAAAAAAGCTAAAATAGAAGCCCTGCAGGAGGCCCAAAAGGCGGAACGTGCGCAGCTTGCGCTTCAACAATCCAAAGCAGAAGCCAGTATTGCCAAGAATCGCTCGGATACTAGCGCCCAAATAGCCGCTATTCGCCAGCGCCTCGTGGACTTTCAAGATAAGGGCACCAGCACCCCGGCGGTAGACCCCAAGGTGGCTGAATACGAGCAAAACATCAGGGATGCTTACGAGAGAATTGATGAATGGGAGACCGAGCGCTTTACGGTGGAAGCCACTATAGCCGAGATGGAAGTAGAGGTGGGCCCAATTAAGTATATTGCTGCGCTTTTAGAGGATATGGGAATAGCCAGCGTCGCCCTCGCTGAAGCTGTTCGAATTGTAATTTTAATTCTTGTTTTTGTTTTTGACCCCTTAGCTGTGGTCATGCTCTTGGCGGCCAACATGAACTTTCGCAATTCGAAAAAATTAAGCTATATAAAAATTTCGGAAGAGCTAGATGGTTATAAAAAAAAAGAGTAACCACGACTCCTCCTCCCCCTACGACCACCACCACCAGTTCAACTACTACTTCCACCACTACATCCACCAGCCCCCCTCCACCTGCTCCCCCACAACAACCCGCTTTATCTCTTAACTACGGCACTCAAATCAGAAAAAACAAATGAAAGCATTTATAATATTGGTTTTTTTACTGTCGGGTTGTGTTTCGTTAAATCGCCATGCCGGTGATCGCCCCGCTCGCAATGCGGACTTTCCGTCTAAGCCGGAAGTTAACTCTTCAGCCTTCCAAAATCATCCCGAATACCCCTTAGTGGCCTCTCCCGTGCATTCTGCATGGGAAATCGGGGTGTGGCTAGCCTTAATTATTTTTCTGATATGCATTAGTCCCGGGGTGGGACGCTTTATATGTGAGCGATGGCAGCCTTTTTGGTGTCCCCCCAAAAAAGACTTGACCGAAAAGGAAGATTAGTGTATACTGTATTTTAGTTCTTTAAAATTTAGGGGGTGTTCTGGATTCGACTGATGTTGGATTCTTACACTGCAAGTCGGAGACGCACTTGGCTCCGTAAAAAGGTGCAATTTTCTTTACATGGCAATAAAGCACGTGTTAAAGCTTTCGGACTTAAGGCTCCGGAGCTTGCCCTAGCAGCTTAACCTGCTACCTCTTACTTCTTGACGCAGATAAAGGGGATAAGGGGTCATCTATCTGCAAAACAGACAAAAGTTTTGGCGTATCACAAACTGTAAATAACTGAAACGCTGAGTTGGATGTCAATATCATAACTCTAAAAAAAATTGACTAAACTTGTAGATGTGTATGCTTGAAGGCACTCAGGACGCGGGTTCAACTCCCGCCACCTCCACCATTTTCTTCTTGACTTTCTCGGCGTTTTATGCTATACTCTCTGCATGTCCCTTAAAATATCTAATAATCTCCTTAAAGAGGTAATTTCTCTTCATGAGAAGGATATTAGTATTTCCATGACTGAATGTGCCACCAAGGTAGGGGTAAAAACTCCCACGTTAAGCGCATGGCATCGGAACCTTAAGTCGGGAAAATGGAAAGGCGGTTATGCTCGGACGGAAGACGGCGATCCCCTAGACTCCACGCTAGTAGAAAAATTCGCTGGCTGTTTTGCTTTTGGTGGCCATGCGAATAAGATACTTAAAAAACTTATTACCCCAAAATGTTTGCACAATAAAGCCTGCTTTGCGAAGCAGCATAAGATTTTGCGGCGAATGTTTAAGAAGTATCCCAATATAGACTTCTGGCTCCACGTGGATTTCGGAGAGCCACGGGATGATATGCTTTTATTTTTAGGCAAAGGAGAAGAGACGATCAAGAAAAAATACCTTGATTTTTCGGCCTCAGATGGCTATACTCCTTTTGAATACAATTATACAGAGACACCGGCCCCTAAACCTAAAAAGCGTCTCAAAACCATCTGGGACTATTACGAATGAGTACTGCCAACGAAACCCTCAAATCCTTTCTTAAGGAGAATAAAGAAGATCATTACAATTACGAAGAAGAGATTGACTACAAAGTATCAAGCGGAAGCTTGACGGTAGATTTCGAGCTTGGAGGCGGCCTAGGGCCGGGACTCCACCGCTTTACAGGAATGAACGAAGGAGGAAAGACCTCTGCTGCTCTTGAAGTAATGAAAAACTTCCTTCAAGAGCCGAACTCTCGGGGAGTTTACATCAAAGCGGAGGGTCGCCTTTCCTCTGAAATGAGGGAAAGAAGTGGTGTTACTTTTTCTTTTAATGAAGAAGAATGGGAGGATGGGAGTTGTTTTGTTTTTGAAAGTAATATATACGAAACCGTTCTAGACTTAATGCGTTTGTTAATCGGGGATAAAAAGAACGATACGCGATATTGCTTTGTTCTTGATTCCCTCGATGGCCTAATAATGAAAGACGATCTCAAGAAGGGTTTCGAGGACGCTCACAAAGTAGCGGGAGGGGCTCTCCTTGGGGCTAAGTTTATGCAAAAAATGAGTATAGCTTTAGCTAAACGAGGGCACATGGCTATTTTCATCTCTCAAGTTCGAGCAGACATCAAGCTTGACCCTTACAGCAAAGCCCCCGTCAGACAAACTACAGCCACCGGAGGCAACGCGTTGCTTCACTTTGCCAACTATATACTCGAGTTTGAACCTCGATTTAAAAAAGATCTTATCTTAGAGTCTCCTACCCAACCAATCGACAAAGACAAAAACAAGATACTGGGTCATAACGCTAAAATTACGGTAAAAAAATCCCCTAACGAAAAGACCAACTATACCCTCCAATACCCTATTCGCTATGGGCGTACCAATGGAACCTCAATATGGGTAGAGAAAGAGCTTATAGATATGCTTTATGGCTGGGAATTTGTCCACAAGCGCGGTGCTTGGATAACCGCAGATGAAAGCTTTTTGGAGCTTGTAAAAGAAAACAACCTTGACTTTCCTGAAAAAATCCAAGGAGAGGCAAAGTTAAGTAAAGTTTTAGAAGAAGACCTTTCCCTCAGTAAATTTTTAATTAAATATTTCAAGGACATTATTTGTCAATGAAGTTCAAAACCCTTACGGGATCTGAAAAGCGTATAACTCACGCCAAAAGGTATTTAATTAAGTGGGATAAAAAGAGCCGTAGCAAGATCCAATTTAAAACCAAACAATTTCTTAAGGAGTACTGGGACTCTCATGTGGTTTTTGAGGAGTTCCCGGTAGCCGGAACTCGTCTTAAATTCGATTTCTATAATGCCAATAAGCGTACGGCGGTGGAAGTTCATGGCGCTCAGCACACTAAATTCGTTCAATTTTTTCATGGGCGTAAATCCAATTTCGTGAAACAATTGCGCAGGGATCAACAAAAAATAGACTTCTGTGAATTGAACGACATTAAGCTTGTGGAGATCTTTGATGGGGATAAAATTACCAAAAAAACCTTTGAAAAATGTGGAGTCTACCTCTAATAAGTGTAATTATATACAATGAAAAAGGATCCTTTTGACGATCTTCCCTTAACGGATTTTAAATTACCGGAAGAATTTCTCGCAAAAATTTTTGAACTTTCAGGCTCTACTGAAGGAAACCGTGGCTTTGTCTTGACTTTTGTAAATCAGCGAGGAGAACCTACGGTTTACACCAAGGCAGATAGCCAAATCATTGAAATGGGTTTGCGTAAATCTCTGGAAAAGTATCTTATCGATTCCGAGGAAGCAGACCACTTTAGCGGGCAAGATCCCGTTTAAGCTACATTTCACTTGACACATTCGCTCGAATGTGTTATCATTCTCCTGCATGTTAAATTCACCAGAACTAGAAAAACAGCTACTTTCGGCATTAATTAAGTATCCCAACAGTTTTTCTGTAATATCACCCTTGATTAGCGAGGACGACTTCTACACTGCTCATGGCAGTTATGTTCACCAAACCATCTTTAAAATGATTAAGCGCTCTCAAGAGAGCGGGTCGGGAGAGGTGTTGGATGAAGTAATTTTAATAGAAAGGCTTAAGGCTGCAAGCGTTTCCTTTGTCGACAATATTGACATTGGCGACTATATACGCGGCTTACTCTTAAAGAAAACCTCAGAGGAGTCGGTTTTATCTATTGCGCTTGAGCTGCAAAATTTTACCGTCCGTCGTGAGATAACTGCTCAATGCGGTTCGATATCTGACGAGATGAAAAAAATGGTCGGCGTTCCCGTTCCCGATGTCATTCGCACGGCGGACAAGCTTTATAATGACAAGATCGATTTCTATTCTAAAGAAAATATACATCCCGAGAACATCTATGACGATATCGGTGAAGTACTGGAAGACCTAGCGGATAACCCTGCCGATCCCGGCATGATGGCCCCTCATATGCCTTACCTTAATCGCTTGTATGGCTCTTTACTTCGGCCCGGTAATATTTCTGTTATCTGCGCACGCACAGGGGTAGGTAAGACTACCTTTTGCTTGGATTTTGTTACCAAGATTTCTGCGGCAAACGACAATGTCCCCATCCTCCACTTTGACAATGGGGAAATGACTAAACAAGAACTACAAATGCGTCAAGCCTCGGCCCTTTCGGGAGTACCCATGTACCTTATTGAAAGCGGCAAATGGAAGAACTCAAGCTATATTGACCCCGCCACCCAAACGGAGTACTCCGCCGAGCAAACCCGCGCAAAAGTAGTTAATGCCGTCAAAATAATGAAAGATAGAAAATTTTATTATTACGATGTAGCGGGCCTTACGGTCAATGAGATTGTTCAAGTGGCGCGTCGTTTTTATCTGAGCAAGGTGGGGCGCGGCAAGCCAATGATTTTAAGTTTTGACTACATCAAGACCACCAATGAGATGAGCAATAGCAACAAGTCTTCATGGGATTTGATAGGGGAAATGGTTGACAAGTTCAAGCAGTTTATTAAAAAAGAAATGACTTTCAATAATCGCCCTATGATTGGTATGATCACCAGCGTACAAAGTAATAGGACAGGTATTGTGGGTAATCGTGGCCCTGACGCAATCATTGAAGATGACAGTATCATTGCCGGATCAGACAAGATTAACTCTTTTTGTTCTCATCTTTTTATCTTGCGTCCACGCCTAGCTCAAGAGCTGCAACTTGAGCCCTCCTCCTACGGGCGAGCTACACACCGCCTTAAATGCGTTAAACATCGCCACTTAGGGGAAGACAGGCAGCGCGCTACTGAGCACGTTCTTATCCCATCTCTTGATGATGATGGAGAAGCTGTTGGTAATAATCGCTCAGAGTCTAACGCTTTAATGTTGCGTATTGATAATTTTGGAGTAGAAGAAGTGGGCGACTTGCGCGACCTTGCGGACCAAATGCGAACTCAAGGCATAACCCCTGATGAGGATGGAGACTTCATCTAATTTACCCCCCCATCAACTCAAGTCTATTCTTGAGGAGCTTGGTTATTCCCTTGTTGACCGGGGTCAGTATTGGCATAGTCAGGCTGCCTTTCGTCAGGGGGACAACCAAACCGCTCTGCAGATCTGGAAAAACAGCGGGGTATGGAGAGACTTTGTCGAAAATACCCCTCCTCTTCCTTTTGCCAAATTACTTGAAGCTCATTTTGGTAATGATAAAAAATCCATAGAAAAATACTTGCAGTCGGACTATAATCCCTCTACTCCGGTCGCCACACAGGCCGACCGTCTAACTATGGATCGGGTGTACGAAGAATCCCTTTTAGATGAGCTTCTCCCTCATTACCAATTTTATAACGATAAAGGAATCGATACTAAGATTCTAAAAGAATTAAAAGGGGGTTACGCCACGAAGGGTAAAATGCTTCGGCGTTTCGTGTTTCCCATCTATAATGAGCATTTTCAAATTCATGGTTTTTCAGGCAGGGATATGAGTAACAGGGAAGGGGCTCCGAAGTGGAAGCATCTCGGGCGCAAGAGTAAATGGCTTTACCCTTATTATGCGTCAGCTTCCTGTCGGGAATCCATCGCGGAAAAAGAATCAGTTATCTTAGTCGAAAGTATTGGAGACTTATTAAACCTCAATCAACATAACTACTATAATGTTTTAGTCTCTTTTGGGCTGGACATCTCTCCCAAGCTTCTTTGCCACCTTATTGGCATTGATGTAACACGCATTATAATTTCCTTTAATAATGATGATGACAAATCTTCTAATCGGGGAGCCCGCGCCGCCGTCAAGAACTACCTAAAGCTGTTAACTCATTTTGACTTTTCTCAGTTGTCTATTTGTCTTCCTGTAAAAAACGATTTCGGAGAAATGGAGGGAGATGATTTTACGACATGGAAAGATAAGTGTAATGGAGATCAACTCAAGCGCGGAAAAGAAATATTGGCGTTTGCGGAAAAAATGGGAAAAGCCAATGAACTTCCCGCCGCCCACTTAAAAAACCTTAAACTTTTACGCTCTTATGTCGAATGAACCTAAGACCAAGCTATCAGCAAGTCGCCTTAAAACCGCCCAATCTTGCTCGTGGCTCTACTACTGCAAGTATAAACTGCGCCTTCCGGATAAAGGAAACGATGGTTCTTCGCGAGGAACTGTGTGTCACGCAGTTTTAGAGGTTCTTGCAAAAGAGGGGCGCGAAGACTATTACCAGACCATTATTGATGCTAATGACGTTTTTGCCGTTCCGTCTGTGGGTCGTTTGGTAAAGACTCTTGCCACCTCTTTAGGGGTAGCCGATCAAGAGAACCTTGATTTTATAAACTTTATGACCGTAAATGGTCTAGCTTATGATTACTTTGGAAAGGATCTCGCTAAACCTACTTATTCTTTCTCTGAAAAAAAGTTCGACATCTCCATTAATAGCGATGGTAAACGATATAGAATTAATGGTTTCATAGACAAACTGTTTTTATATAAAAATAAAAAAGCCGCCATCATTAGAGATTTCAAGACCAGCAAGCAGGTGTTTGATGGCAAAGATGCCACTGACAATATGCAGGATTTGATGTACAGCCTAGCGGTCAAACACCTTTACCCCCACTATTCCTCTCGCCAGTCAGAGTTTTTATTCCTTAAGTTTGATCTTAATAGTGATTTGCTTGGGCAAGATGGCGAGGGAGTGTTAAAGATGTCCCCCCTTACTGACGCAGAACTTGATGGCTTTGAGCATCAACTCACAGCTTGGCAGAATTACCTTGATGATTTTGATGAAAACTCTGCTCATGATGATTTTGCCTACGACCATGGTTTTTATAAGAAAGAAGAAGGCAAAGGATTTGCGGGCAGACTAATGTGTGGCTATGCCAAATATCCGGGTCATTTAAAAAAAGACGGAAGTGTTATGTGGCACTGTACTTACAAGTTTCCTTTTAATTATTATGCGCTTAAAAGCCCTGATGGCAGCATTAAAAAAACTGTGTTTGAAGATGAGAGGGATTTACTGCTTCCACTACAGGAAGAGGGGGATACCATTGAGGAAATGCACTACGAAGGTTGTCCGCGTCATCGTATGCCCATTGCTCCTTCTTCAGAGGACCCCTTTACCTTATGATTGCCGCAGGAGTTATTGTAACCCACAAAGGCTCCGTGTTGTTGGCCAAGCGAGCGCTAACCTATAAAGGCGAGCCAGTTCCTTTCGGAGGGTACTGGTCTATTTTTACAGGCGCTGTAGATGCCCCCGACGCGTCCGTAGCTCATGCAGCTCAACGTGAACTTCAAGAAGAAACCCAAATCGAGGCCCCTCTGGAAGAAATTGTATACGTAAAAACGATCCAGAACTCCTCGTGTACGTTAAATGTTTACGCTTATAAAGCGCCTACCTTGGTTACTCCTCAGCTTGACTATGAACACACCGAGTATGGCTGGTTTGCGATATCTTCGCTAGACTTTTTTCCTGAAAAAATGGATCCTAAGGTTTTAGAGTGTATTAAATTATGGAATGAAAATGCTTAAAAAATAACTCGAATAAACACCAGAAGGAGTGTATAATATACTATGACAACGAAACGCCTACGAAACTACTCTTTACTTAATCTAATTTGCGGCTACTTAGGCGCTTTCCTTTTTATTTTACTAATTTTATTTAATAAACCTACCCCAGAGGTAGTTGAAACCCTTGAGGTTTCAGACAATGAATTATTCAATGCCGTTAGTCCCGAAGAGCCAGAAGTGGTTTATGTTCCCACTCCTGTGGCTGGCCCCACTCTTATTGACCGAGGGGTTGGAATTGATTATGGACGAGGCGTCATCTTGGATGACGAGCCTGATGTCCTAGTTCGAGGCCGCGACACAGTTACTGTTGTAGATAATCCCAGTCATGTAGTTCTAGAAGCTGACTTAGACAGGCATATCTATCAAGACAAACTTATAGGAGGAGATATATATAATGAAAAAGTTATTCATGGAGATCATCATTCCGTTGATGTACTTCATAGGGATCACAGGGGGATACATTCTAGTAATGATGGGATTAATGCTCGTCATCAAGATATTGACAGAGATGTAGACGTTGGGCTACTGGATCGTCGTCTTGCCGATTTGGACGATAGCGTGGGGTCGGTCGACCTTGACGCCTACAATAAAGCTATCGCTCAAGATAAGCTGAAAAAAGATCGGGTGGGACTTGACAAAAAGGATGGAGAGCTAGACTTTGCTGGCCTTACCCTCGCAAAAGATGACGTAGAGCTAGGAGATATTGATACGGACTTTGGTCAAAACTCCAAAGGCTATGGGCTAGGTAAGGGCGGCGAGCTGTATGCTTATAACTTTCCGAGTCGCGGGGTAGGAGCAGGTATAGGATCCTCGGCTATTGGAGCGGGCATGGGGGGTGGTGCTGGCCTTGGAGCCGGCATAGGAGAGGGTATCCTTAATGGAGAAACCGTCCCCACTTTGGGTGGCGTTGGAACTGGCCCCATTCCTTTAGCGGGTTCAGACGGGCAAAGCCCCGGGTCGGGAGGGGTTGGAGGCCTTGTCGGCGGAGCTGGAGCTGGTGGAGCCGCAGGACTCACTCAAGGCTATGTGACAGAAAAGCTAGGCTTAGGTATGGGTAATGGAGCCGGAGGAGCCGGAGGAGGCGGAGGTTATGGAAACGGACGTGGCTATGCCTATGATCACCTCCCCAAAGATGGAGCTCTGCATATTATGATGCATGTTGATGGTAGCGGCAGTATCTTAAACACCCGCAAGCAGCTAGAGATTATGAAAGACTCTATTCTTAAAGATGCCTTGTTGCCTTATTATAATAATGACCCCGACTTATATGATCGTCGCGTTACCATCATCGATACCTCAGGGGAGCGTACGTTACGGTTTTTTGCAGAAGCCGCTAAAAAAGATAATGTTTTGGCGGTGGCTTTTCAAGATGAAGCTCAACCCGCTTACCACCTCCCTAACTTCAATCGCAAACCGGAAGACCATTACCTTACCGATCTGGGCGCCCTCAAGGGCAAGCTAGGAAACCACAAAGGAATCTATAGAGGGGTATTATTCCAAGTAGATCGCGGGCGCACTTTTGCTAAGTCCTTCAAAGAGTTCGTCGGCAATGCCTTTCAAGGCACAGGATATTTAGCGGAGAACAATCTGAAGAAATACCATCGTGACAACAATTCTCACCACATTAAAAATAAAGATGGGATCGTGTTTAGCGACGAATACCATGCTAAAGACGAAGGGACACCCGAGTACTATTTAGATCTTTTATTTAATGCCTCCCAGAAAGTGGGTCTGGATCTTAATATCCACAAAGGGGGCCTTACTGATGGCAAATATATCAACACTAATCAATGAAGTACAAAATCGCTTACGAAGACCCTGATCACAACCTTCATGCGCGTTACTACACTGCGCTAAACTCCACCACCGCCAAGGAGATGTTTAAAGCCTCCGTGGATCACTCCATTAAAGCGGATGTCAAAGTGCTAAACATTTATCGCCTTGAAGGGAAGCAGTGGATCGAGGTTAAAAAATAATAATATTTACTTGACTTAAGGGGTCGTTTATGGTAACATATGCGTAATGTTACCACTGTTTAAATCTCACTATAGCGTAGGCAAGAGTATACTAACCCTCAACTCGCCTTCCACTGATGATTCCGATGGAGCCTGTAGTGTTTTTGACATCTCCTCAAAGCATGACTTATCTCATATTTTTCTTGTCGAGGATTCTCTTATTGGGTTTCTTGAGGCGCATAAGCAATCTCAAAGCTTAGGGGTTCACTTATCGTTTGGTCTTCGTATGACCATGTGCGATGATATGAGCGTTGCCCCCAAACGTAACTCTACTGCATCTGAGCATAAGATCATAGTGTTTGCCCTCAATGGAGAGGGCTGTGTCTTATTGAACAAGATATACAGCGCGGCCCAAACAAAAGGCCACGGGCGCATTGACTCTTCGTGTCTTAAAGATCTTTATGACCCTAAGTTGCTTCAAATTGCCATTCCTTTTTACGACTCTTTTTTATTTGAAAATACTTTTTCCTATAAGGAGCCATGTTTTTTAGATCATTCTTTTTTTACTCCTACGTTTTTTATAGAAAACAACCTCCATCCTTTCGATGGCATCCTAGAAGATGCCGTGTGGGGTTATGCCAAAAATGAATTTCCGGTCGTAAAAGTTAAAAGTATTTATTATGAAAACCGAGAAGATTTTGAAGCTTACCAAACTTACAAATGTATTTGTGGTCGCGGCTTCTCCACTCGCGCCAAGACCCTAGACATGCCGAATCTCGATCACTGCGGTAGCCCCGAATTTTGTTTTGAAAGTTATTTAGAAAATGAAAGCTCTTAAATATTCAGATGTTTGCCTAATTCCCGAGTACAGTACCTGTACTACGCGCTCGGAATGTTCTACTACTACGCGTTTTGGGTCAAGGGAATTTAAGCTCCCCGTTGTCCCCGCTAATATGAAGTCAGTCATTAGCCCTTCTCAGTGCAAGTGGTTAAATAATAATGATATATTTTATATTATGCATCGCTTTGATACTGATATAGTTAATTTTGTTGATCAGGCTAACCGCGAACAATGGAAGACAATTTCCATCAGCGTGGGAGTCAAGCGCGACGATATTGAGTTGATTAAAAAATTTAAGTCATGGGGTTCTCGCATTGATTATATTACCGTAGACATAGCCCATGGTTACTGTTCCCTCATGAAAGAAATGCTTGGGCATATTAAGGAGACTCTAGGAGATGAGGTGTTCGTCATTGCGGGGAATGTATGCAATCCTGAGGGAGTGGCAGGTTTGGCATCATGGGGTGCCGATGCGGTTAAGGTGGGCATTGGCCAAGGCAGCCCTTGTACCACTAAAGACAAAACTGGATTTACGATGCCCATGTTCACTTCTGTCTTGAAATGCGGAAATACTTTTACGTCCCAGAAAGATTTTACTCAAAACAAAAGAATACCCATCATCGCGGACGGGGGCATTAGGTGCAATGGAGATATAGCGAAGGCTCTCGTTGCCGGAGCGGATATGGTAATGGCTGGCGGCATCTTTGCGTGTTGCTCGGATAGCCCTGCTGCCGCGATTGAGATTGACGGAATGCTCCATCATGCATATTATGGGTCAGCAAGCTTTGAAAACAAAAAGACCAAAACCCACATTGAAGGAAAACTCAATCACGTTCCGAGCTGTGGCATGAACCTCGAAACGAAACTTCAAGAAATAAAGGAAGACCTCCAAAGCTCTATTAGCTATGCAGGGGGAACAGACCTTACTGCTTTTGAAAGGACGAAGTATCTTATAGTATGAGCGAATTACTCAGATTCAAACCTGACCAAAAATATGTGCTGTTTGATTTTGAAACCTGCGGCCTTAATCTTGGCTCTCTGCGTAACAAACCTTGGCAGTTAGCTTTTATCACAATAGAAAATCAAAGAGTAAAGGATAAAGCTGATTACTGGCTACGGTGGGACGATATCGAGGTTTCCGAAGGGGCGGCGAAGGTTACAGGGTGGACGCAGAAGAAATATGACGATAGAGCCGTTGACCCCCATAAGCCCTTAGAGCATTTTGAGGAATATCTGTATGATGATTCTTATCTTAAGGTAGGTCACAATATTTTAGGCTTTGATGTATACATGCATGGAATAGCCCGAAGGCTTCTAGGCAAAGCGCCTGACTATAACTATCTTCCTAAGCTAGTGGACACTCTTTGCTTATCTCGTGCCATTAATAATGACATCCAACTTCAAAAAGGAGACAACTTTCTACATTGGCAGTACAAGATGCTCTCTCTTAGAAAAGCTAAAGGCCGTAATAGGCTTATCGATTTATGCAAACAGTACGATATAAAATTTAATGAAAAAAAACTGCATGATGCTTTGTATGATATCGAAAAGAATTACGAGGTATTCAAGAAGTTAATTTGGAATATAGAGGTATGAGCACGGCTTTTGTTAACAATTTTACCCCGTATGAAAACGTATCTCCTCCCGGCGTACGCTTGCCCGAGATTGAGATTGAACAGCGATATTACGATGACCTTGGAGTGGGTACAGAAATTTCAAATGCTCAATTTCTTTCCAAGCTTTGTGACAAAAACCTTAAAAGCAAAGGATTAAATGAAGTCGATAATGCAACAGTATACCGTGAGCGCCTCCAGATGGAACTGGATGTCCTTTCTGACCTTGGCTTTGTGGATTACATTTTACTCAACTGGGATATTCTTAACTTTTGCCATCTTCATGATATCCCTACCGGTCCGGGTCGTGGTTCTGCCGCTGGTTCACTTGTTCTCTACCTTATTGATGTTACTAAGGTGGATCCTGTCAAGTATGACCTCTTCTTTGAAAGGTTTGTCAGCAAGAGTCGGGCTAAGAAAACCGAGGAAAACGGAGTAACTTATCTCGATGGGAGCTTGCTAGCTGATGTAGATAATGACATATCCTACGAAAGACGCCAAGAGGTTATTAAGTATATTGAGGACAAATATCCCGGTCGTACTGCAAAAATTCTTACGCTCAATACCCTTAGCGGAAAGTTATGTATAAAGGAATGTGGAAAGATTGTCGGAAATCATAGCGAATCGGCAGTTAACCAAGTCAGCGATACGATTCCCAAAAGATTTGGGAAGGTTGCTCCGCTTGCTGAAGCTGTAGCCGAAAGCGATGATTTTGCCCAGTGGTGCGTAAATAATAAAGAGGTATTCACTATTGCTCGCAAACTAGAGGGGCTAAACAAGAACACAGGGGTTCACCCTTCAGGGATTGCCATTTCTTATCAAGAGCTTGAAAGCATCTGCCCTGTCCAGCTTACGAATGATGGGGCTTTAGTGACAGGCTACGACATGAACTGGGTAGCCGAGCTAATGGTTAAGTTTGATATATTGGGCTTACGTACCTTGAGTGTTATCTATGACGTATGCAGCCAATTAGACTTAGACATTAATACTATTGATCCTAACGACCCTTTTATTTACCAAAATTTTCGTGACCTGCGTCACCCTCAAGGACTTTTTCAGATCGAGGCCCATACTAATTTTAACGTCTGTCGCAAAGTAGCTCCTCGCACCCTCGAAGAGTTGAGTGCGGTAGTCGCCTTAGCTCGTCCGGGTGCATTAGAGTTTCTTGACCAGTATTTCACCTATGTTACCACGGGTGACTTTCAAAGTCAGCATGATCTGTTTGATGATGTATTAGGCTATACGGGAGGAATACCTCTCTACCAAGAACAACTCATGAAAATGGCTGTAAAGGTAGGTTTCACTCTGGATGAAGCGGAGCAGCTGAGACGAATTGTGGGTAAAAAGAAAATTGACCAGATGCCTGCATGGAAAGCGAAGATTGAATCTAAGATTGAGGAGAATAGCCTTGACGAAGAAGCAGGGGAAATTTTATGGAAAGTTGCGGAAGATAGCGCAAATTATAGTTTTAATAAATCTCACAGCTTGGCTTATGCAAATTTAGCTGCATGGACTGCCTATTTAAAATTTAAGCATCCTCAACAGTTTTTTATAGCTCTATTACGGATGGCCAAATACGAACCCTCTCCTCATGAAGAGATCGCCAAAGTTTGTCAAGAGCTTTCTCATTTTGGTATTGATCTTTTGCCGCCTGATCTATCTCGGTCGGAAATGGATTTCTCTATCGAAGGTGACAACATTCGCTTTGGCCTGAACAGCATAAAAGGGGTGAGCGAAAAATCCCTGCAGTCGTTGCGTGATTTCCGAGACAGCGAGAACCCTAATAAATATGACATTTTTCTGTCAGCAAAAGAAGCGGGGTTGAATATTGGCATCCTCTCCGCATTGATTCAAGCGGGGTCCCTTTCCGAGTATAAGACGCGTAGGGCTCGTTTGGTTTTAGAGGCTCAAGCGTTTAATATATTAACAGATCGAGAAAAAAGAAACTTTCAAGCATTAGGCCCTCAATATGAGTGGGATGTGCTCAACACTATCCAAGCTGTGCGAACCGAAAACTTAGTGGGGGATGATGCTCGCCCCATCATGAAGGACAGTCGGTTTGAGACTTTTAAGAAGAAGTATACCCCCTACAAGGAAATATATGACCGCAATAAAAAATATGAAAAGTTTGCCAATTGGTACTTCGAGAATAAATTATTAGGGTACAGCCCTTCTATTCCATTAAAGGAAGTTTTTTCGGAAAACGGGGAGCGTCTGGGTGACGCTAATGATTTTCAAGCCCTTGAAACGGATCACCATGGTCGGTTTATTGGAGTTGTATCTGACTTTTTTAAAGGTACAAGTAGAAACGGTAATGAATATCTAAAGTTTATTATACGTGATGAAGTAGGCGAATATCCTGTAATGCTCATGGATAGGCGCGCGAGGGATCAGTATGGTAGCTGGCGCACTGTTAATGTGCTGAGCGACTTTAATAACAAGAACCCCAAAGGGCCCAAGAAGGACAGCATTATCGTATGCTATGGAAGCAAGGGGGATAGTATTTTATTCTGCAATCGATTTGAGGTCATCGATGAAAAAATCTATATGAAGTTAAGTGATCTCAAAAACTAAAAGTGTAATATATAAATGATGGATTCTGTTCCGAATTTTACCCCTCGCGCTCAAGAGGCTATCAAAAAGTCGCGTGAAGTTGCGTTGCAATACAAGGTTAAAGTTATTAAGCTAGAGCATCTTCTCTTGGGCTTACTCGCCCAAGGGCGTGGTCTACTCCGAGAGTCTTTCAGTATAAGCGGTTATGATATTGACGCCTTTAGAGCTTTTGTGGAGGCATCCCTAAAAAAAGGACGTGCGCAGAAGGGCAATCCTCAGTTTGCTGCGGAAGTAAAAACCATACTAGAGCTAGCCCATGCTTGCGCTACCGATTTACGCCAACCCTATGTTGGCACGGAGCATATTTTACTCGCAATAATTAAATTTAATTCTCCCGCCGTAAAAGGGATTTTTGACTCAAGTGAAGTTAACCCTAAATCTCTTGTTTCCGCCTTGCGCTCTCAACTACTTAATGGCTCCACCCTGCCCGCGCTTACCGAATCCACTCCTTACCCCCTTCCTGTACCCGAGGAGCCCCGCGAGGCCTCTTCTGGAGCCCTCAAGGCCTTTTCCATCAATTATAATGAGCTTGCACAGCAGGGTAAGTTCAATGACGTGGTTTGTCGCGATGAGACCCTGACCGAGATTACGGAAATTTTGTGTCGCAAAAGCAAAAACAATCCTATTCTTTTAGGGGAGCCGGGGATCGGTAAGACTGCTTTAGTCGAAGGATTGGCTCGTAAGATCGTTACAGGTGATTGTGCGGACCATCTCTTAGGCCATATGATTTGCGGGCTCGACTTGGCTTCCATGATTGCGGGAACCAAATACCGAGGGCAATTCGAAGAGCGTCTTAAAAATGTAATCAAAGAACTCCAGACGATCCCTAATGTAATTCTTTTTATTGACGAAATTCATACTCTCGTGGGAGCCGGGAGCGCCGAAGGAACTATGGATGCGGCCAATATATTAAAACCTATGTTGGCGCGGGGGGAGATGCGCTGCATTGGAGCTACTACTTTTGCCGAATATAAAAAGACTATAGAAAAAGATGGGGCTCTTGCTCGTCGCTTTCAGCCGATTGCTCTTTCAGAGCCTTGTGTAAGCGACTGCAAGAAGATCCTTCACTCCCTCGTTCCCACTTACGAGAAATTTCATTACGTCAAGTATGAAGAAGGGGCCATAGATGCTTGCGTGGATTTATCGGTAAAATTTATTCACGACCGCCATTTACCCGATAAAGCTATTGATCTCCTTGACCAAGCGGGCTCTAAGGTGAAAATTGCCAACTTGAAGCGGCCCGAACAAGCTAAGAAAATCGAGACCAAGCTTGAAGACTTGATGATAGAAGAGGATAATGCGACTAGCGTCGCCAGAAAAACAGCTTTAACTAATCAGCAAGAAAAACTTTTTGTGCAGTATAAAAAAGTTATTGAGGAATGGTCCCAACAAAACGAAGGGCGAGAATTTATAGTTACCACGCGGGATATTCAAGACTTAATCGCTCAAAAACTATCCGTTCCCATTGAGCAAGTGGCCTCTTCATTTGCCGATCAATTACTGCACCTAGAAGACAGTCTTTCCGAGGATATCATCGGCCAACCGTCGGCCCTTAAAGCCATATCCGAATCTCTGGTGAGAAACAAAGCCGGTCTGGGAACCACTAAAGGCCCCATTGGTTCTTTTTTATTATTAGGAGCCTCTGGAGTAGGCAAGACCCACACAGCGAAGACTTTAGCGAGCGCATTATTTGGTTCAACAGAAAATTTTATTAAAATCAATATGACTGAGTATAGTGATAGCTTCACTAGCTCGAAACTTATTGGCGCGGCTCCCGGATATGTAGGGTATGACCAAGCAGGGCAGCTCACCGAAGCGGTCCGGAAGAACCCTTATAGCGTTGTGCTTTTTGACGAGATTGAGAAAGCTCACGAAAATGTTATTCAAATGCTGTTGCAAATCCTCGATGATGGATTCATTCGGGATAACATGGGACGGGATATTAACTTTCGCCAATGTATTATTATAATAACAGGTAATGTAGGGTCGGAGTTTTCTCGCGGAAAGTCTAGTATGCTTTTTACAGGGAATAGCGGAGAGGACAGGGAGGCTCAAGCCGAACGGGTTAAAGAAGCCGCCCGAAAGCGTTTCCCTCCAGAGTTTATTAACCGCTTAGATGACATCATTGTTTTTAATAATTTTACTGCCGAGAACTACTTCTCTATCGTGAAGTTACATTTGGATAAATTAAAGAATCAAACAAAGAAAGAGAATGTAGACCTTAGAGTTTATAAAAGTGCCACGGAGCTTCTCACACAGCTGGCAATCAAAGCGGAAGATGGGGCGAGACCCATTGAGCGCCTGATTCAGACGCAATTAGCCACACCTATTGCGCACCACATGCTCTCCTCTCCCGAACTGAAGAAAATTGCCGTTACAGCCGACGAAAAAGAATTTCTTTTCAAATATTCTTGACATGCCCACCGAATTGTGGTATAGTTATAGGATAATGAAAAATCTATTATACAAGACAAAGACCTATTTAGTGGGGCATATGCAGTACCTCAGTGGTCGTGACTGGCGAGAGGAAGTTACTGAGCGCCTTAACCAACTCAACATCACTTGTTTTAATCCTTACCAAAAGCCTTTCATGAAGGATGTAGAAGAGGATGAAGCGTCTCGGCAGGAGATGGAAAAGTGGATGAAGACCAAGCAGTATGATCGCGTTACTGACAGGATGAAGACGGTGCGCTCTTATGACCTTAATCTAGTGGACAGGTCCGATTTTATTATCGCTCACTTAGTTCCTGATGTAGCGAGCTGGGGTTCTGCTGAAGAAATCGTTACTGCAGTTCGCATGAAAAAGCCTATTTTTGTGAGCATGGAAGGGGGCAAATCCAAAACCCCCCTCTGGATGCTCGGAATGTTCCCTCACAAATTTATTTATAATTCGCTTGACGAAATCATGGATATGCTGTATGCTATAGATGATGGAAGTAAAGATATTGACTCAGATCGTTGGAGACTTTTAAGAAAGGAATATAGATAATCATGATGCCTATTATATCTTTTACATTTTTATTAGCCCTTACGCCTTTTGATCCGGCCATGTGGCCTATTACTGTCGGGGCTTTGGGGTGCTGGCTTCTGCATCGTAGTTGGAACAGCGAATAATTATTATGTTAGTTGCCGTATCTGCCTCCAAACTTGGTTTCGAGTTTACCCTTGGCCAGCCCGCGCAAGAGATTCTCGATGGGTTAACCAAAACTTTTATTGAAAAGTTCGGTGAAGAAGTATATACTAAAGCAAGCAAGATTATAATTGTGGAAGAAAATTTTTACAACATTATAAAAGATCGGTATGGCCCTACTCAAATTGGGGAGCATAATGACTTTTTAGAAGAAACCATTAACCAACACCTAGCTGTATGAAAGATCTTTATATCCAAGGTATTTTTAACGAATATATGGGACGTCGCGACCAAGCTCGCGCAGACCTTAATGTATATCTCAATCAACAGGTTGCAATTGGCGAACACCCCAATATTGCGGAGGAGATTAAAGGCAAGATTGAGGAGATAGAAAAATATGATTCCCTAGTAGACCAAATGAAAAAACTTTTCCTAGATGCCACTCCTGCCGAAGGAGCTCAACCTCCCCACGATAAGGTTTAAATTTTCGGCTACTATTCTATCTACTACTAGATTTCCTTCTTTCGGCCCCACCCTAAAGCCATGATCTTCATTTCTTCTAATTATTTCTTTTACAAAATCATAAGCCCCATGCTTTTTGAGCCAATGATAGTACAGATCTTTCATTCCCTTGGGGGACTCTAATAACACATCGGCCTTTAAGAAACAACTTCCATATAAAGTCACATCTCTAAAACAGGCCACACTGCTTGGTGGCTCACATAACTCCCCTCGAATTATAATCTTCACCACCTTTAATTACACATGAATAAAAAAAAATGCCTTGAACTTAAGCGGATCATAGGCTATAATGAAGACACACCGACCTTAAAAAAACATTACAAAAGGCTTAAAAAACAATACCAAAAACTTTCCCCCGAGGCTAAACCACTTTTTCTTGAAAAATTAAGAGAAACATATAATATATAGTAACCAAACAAATCATGACAGATAATAATCAATCCACTGACACCAACAAAAACGACTGGAAGGAACGCGAAATCGGCGCTCTCTGGAAAAGAGAGGGTAAGAACCAACGTTTTCTTTCTGGCAAGCTCACCATCGATGGCGAGGTCGTTAACGTAGTAGTTTATGTTAACAAGTTCAAGGAAAAGGACAATCAACCCGATTTCCGTATCTATAAGGATCGTCCCATGGATCAAACCGCTTCCGACAAGCCCAAGCAAACGGTGGAGGACATGGACGCCGACCTCCCTGCGGTTCTTCAATGATGGTAACTCTTTGTTGGGTCATATTCACTCCCTCTCTGTGTAATGCAGGGGGGGAGTTTTCCGCATGAGCTTAAGTTACGCATTAGTGACGAGCTCTTCGCTACCCCGACAGGTGCGGAAAAGTCCTCATTATGTATCGGTGGACAAAGACCAATGGCTCGACTTAGTTGATTACTCGCAGGATTTAGTAAACCACGATCCCGAGCAAAAGGTGTTGTTTTTGATTGTTGCGAAAGGAACCGCTGAGCAAGAAGAGGCTGACGCCTTACGCGATAAAGCCGAAGAAGAAGCTGAACAGCAGGAGCAGGAAGAGGAAGAGGCTCGACGCGCCAGAGAGGCCGATGAGCACGAACAAAAGGTAAAGTTAAGGTCTAAGTCAAAATCTATCTTTAATGCACTGTACGGGCGCTAATGTACGAATACAAATTCAAGGCCGTTCGCGTGATTGATGGAGACACTGTTGATGGTGTTATTGATTTAGGCTTTGGGGTTCTCCTCAAAGAGAGGATTAGGTTAGTTGGAATAAACGCTCCCGAAACCCGTCTTCAGAAATCCATCACCGATCCCGATGAGCGCCAAAAAGAAAAAGAGCGCGGACTAAAAGCCAAAGCTCGCCTTAAAGAGATTCTAAAAGAAGGCCAAAAGCAGCCCGAAGGTTTATATATTCAAACTTTTTTAGATAAAAAGGGCAAGTACGGTCGTGTGCTGGGTGACATTAAGTATGTTTATGCCCGTGATTTATATAATATGAAGCCCGGACATAAGCCATGGACGGGATGGAAAAGTGCTAACACACAGCTCGTCACCGAGGGTTTAGCCACTCCACTTTAAACTATGAAAAAAAATCCTGCTGTTTATGTAGTTACCCGTGATGGGCGCCGTATTGAGGAGAACAATTACTCCAATCATGGCGACGCAAAAGATCGTGCCGCGCGTTTGCGGGAAATGCTGGCTGAATGGGATCCTTCTGCGATCAATTCGGTCTCTATCACTAAGACTGATAAACCGAAGCGCATTAGGTAATTTGTGTGTATACTTTAAAAGACAACACACAATCTGTGGCACCTACGAAAAAAAGTCTTGAGGCATTTATAGCCTGTGCCCGTAGCAAGGGCTATGATCTACGTCCTGCGATACCGAAAGAAAAAGAAGAGGATATCGACTATGTAGTCTGGGACCCTGATGACAAAGGGCGCGCGTTTGCTGTATCTTTAAAAAAAACTCTACTTAAAAAGAGTAAGAAAAGAAAGCACTTATGGGGGTGGATCGAGGTGCGCAATCGTCACGGTGAGCCGGGGTGGTTATCTACTAAATGTACCTTTATTGTCTATGAACGCAAAAAAGATTTTGTTTTATTATATAAAAATGATTTGCGCAAATGGATTGAGTCTGAAAACGTAGGTCGTTGGGATCTGCCTTTTGTAGATTCGGGCTGGAAGGCCGCCTATCGCCTTTATAGACGCCCCAACACGAAAGAAGCCATTTTTCACCTTAAAATTTCTGATGCCGTTAAAAAGTGCAAGCATCATTTATGGGAAAAAGTATGAAAGAAGTATTAGAGTTTATATTTAGTAGTGGATGGGTTTTTTTTGGCACCATATTTTTAATTTATTCCATTGGTTATTCATTAGCTATCCCTTTTATGTGGTATTATAAGATGAAACAGCAAAAAATGAATAAAAGTGTCTGGAATCATCCAGAAAATTAAAAAAAAGTCTTGACAAATCAGTGTTATTATGCGATAATACTCGTATAAATGGCAGAACAGAATGATTTGGACAAAACATATATATCAATGGCTCACACGTGGAGCTCTCTTTCTCGGGCAAGACGCAAGAAAGTCGGCTGTCTCATTGTAAAAGATGGAACTATCATTTCAGATGGATACAATGGAACCCCACGTGGCTTTGACAATAACTGTGAATATGAAGATCCCAAATCCTTCGACAATTCTTTAATTACCAAACCAGAAGTTTTACATGCAGAAAGTAATGCAATCACTAAATTGGCTAAATCAACTCAGTCCAGCCATGGATCAACCATGTATATTACAGTATCTCCCTGCGTTGACTGCGCTAAATTAATAATTCAATCAGGAATCTCCCGAGTAGTATACGGCCAAATTTATAAAAATGCAGACGGCTTAACTTTATTATCCAAAGCGAATATTATAACAGAACAATTAAACCCTTAAAATGAAACTCAAATCTATTGGAAACACCCTTGCTAGTATTAAGAATAACTTGAGCAGTCTTTTGTCTGCACAGAAAGAGAATGAAAATCAGTACCTAGTGATATACCGAACCGAAGAGGAAAAAACTAAAAGTTACATCATTCAAAAGCCTGACCTTTATGATTCGTTTGGCAACAAAGGCGAAGAGCGCGACAATGTAGGTTTTAAAGCTTACTGCTATGGTAGAGACTCCGTCCGGTCCTTCAGACATGACCGAATTGTATCAATAACCAAACTATAAATATATTATGACCCACATTATTAATTACGGCTTAAATAAGTTCGTCCCTTACCTTATCCTTTTTGGGATAGTGTTCTCGCAAATGGATTATGCTACTTTGTATCCCTATCTCACTATGGGCTTTATCTTCTTTGTGGATAAATTTAGCTTCAAGACTGGCTACTCCGTGGCTTTTTGCGAAAAAAACAATATTGACCTAGATGTATCTTAGGGTTAAAAAACTTCATGAAGATGCCGTTATCCCCTCTCGTGCGAACGAAGGGGATGCTGGCATTGATCTGGTAGCTATTTCTCTTAATAAAACAGATGACTATTGGGAGTTTGGAACCGGCTTAGCCATGGAAATCCCTTCCCATATGGTAGGTTTGATTTTCCCTCGCTCCAGTATCTCTAAGACTCATCATTCCTTACGGAACTCTGTGGGGGTAATAGATTCAGGATATCGAGGTGAGGTGAAACTTCGAATGAGTGTTCCCGATACCGATCAATGCTATAACGTAGGCGACAGAATTGGTCAACTGATTGTAATTGACTGCCCCTTGGTTAAAATTCTTGAAACTGAGGAATTAGACGATTCTGAGCGTGGAGAAGGGGGTTTTGGGAGTAGTGGGGAGTAGTTTTTTTGGCTATGCCATCTTTTTTTGTGGAATTTTTGCTTTTTTGCGCTATAATATGTGTACTATTTCTCGTACTTAAACTAAGACACTCCAATTCTAACGCCGATTCCCTTCAGAATCAACTCAACCAATTAGACTCCTCATTTAGCGTCCGCGAATCCCAATTTCACAGAACTATCATTGGACTGCAGGACGCTCTAGCCACCGAACAAGAATCAATCAAAAGCCGCGAGGCTGAACTCAAAGCTAAAGAAGCTGAGTTACTTGTGGGGCTAGCAGAGGTACAACAAAATCTCGAAAAAGAAACTGAAAACCGTAAGAAGATAGTATCACAGAAAAAAAGCAGTGAAGTACGCCTTGGTCACATAGCTGAAACACTCGCCCCTTTTCTTGACCAGTTTTCTTTCGATCCCGAGACTTGTGTATTTTTAGGCCGCCCGATTGACTATATAGCTTTTGACGACGATATAATAACCTTTATAGAAGTTAAAACAGGAAAAAGCCAATTAAGCACCAAACAACGGCATATTAGAGACCTTGTAAAAAGTAAACAAGTAGCATGGAAAGAAATCCGAATCAAGTAAAATATGAAAGATAAATCGAGAGAAGAGTACCTTAAAACCAAAAAGGGCAAAGAAGCCCAAGAAAAAGCGCGGGAAAAATATGATCGGGAAAACCCCGAAAAGCGCCGTCTTCAAAAGCGGGATTACATGCGCCGCAAGCGCGAAGAAGATCCTAACTACGGAAACGACTAAACAATTTCATTAACCCTAATGTGTATGAAAACTAAACTAAGTATGATTCTGACCCTTTTGGGTCTTTCTATTAACGTCGCCTCTGCGGGAAATGGTTCCGTAGGAATTGGCTATGCTTCCGATTATTTTCGGGAAGGATCGCTCGTTTCAGCTGAGGCTCTTCAAGCTAGTGCCTCCTATGGTCTTAAAGCTGGTGGCTTGGATGTTGGCGTAGGCGCCTTCACCAATCAACCAATTGACGGCGGTGTCGATACCTATCTTATCGATGCAACCATCTCTAAGGCTCTCAATGACACCTTCTCGGCTTCATTGGGTTTGGAGCACGCCGAGTTCGTTGCCGGCGTAGCTACGCTTGACGTCACTGCTTCAGTATCCCTGAACACTATCCTTAATCCGTCCTTGACGATTAAGCGTGATACTGAAGATGAGCTCTATGTATTTGAGGTCGCTGCCTCTCATGACATTGATCTCGATATTGCCACTCTTAGCCTCGGCGCTTTGTATGGCAATACTGATGTAACTACCTCTAGTAATATTGATTATTACTCCTTGGGTGCTAACTTGAGTCGTTCTCTTGGAGAGAACTCCACTCTTAACGCTTCCCTCGATTACGTAGACTCAGATAGTATCGACAATGAATCTATCTTTGGTCTTGGCATTACTGTCAGGTTCTAATTAACCCTAAACTGAAAAACATTATGGAAAAAATCGTAACCACCATCAAGGGCTCTATCAAGGGTCTTTTTACTATCCTCACGTCCGTCGTTGGCTTGCTCGTGCTTGCACAAGTAGTTTTCGGCGAAGAAGCTGGAATGAACGTTATTGGAAACATCCAAGACATCGTTAATGGCTTCGTAGGTCCCGGAGCTAGCCTCGCTGGACTTATTACGCTTGTTCTCTTGATCGGATTGCTCGAAAAGCAAAACGAAAAGTAAAACTTGCGTTAGCACACCTTAAAGGAGGGGGATTCGTCCCCCTCCTTTTTTAGTGTAATTTTATAGGAGTTTAACCTATAATAAAGAAATGGAAGATGATTTTATATTCGGTGGTCCCCGAGACTATGACGAACAGACTGACGCCTTCCGATTTGAACTGGATGATTTAGTTGAGCGGTATAAAGCGGAGTTTGATATCAATACTTTTGTTATGATTGGGGCTTTACAGGAAAAAGTTCAAGAATTAATAGAGGCGGGAAACGGCGAAATGGAATTTCCGGAGGATTAATTATGCCAGAAAAAAAAACCACTCCCTGTGCTAAAAAATGCAAGTGCGCACCACCCCCTAAAAAAGAAAACCCCAACGGCAAGGGGGATTCCCCTCGCAACCTTTCCACACAGTTTCGGGACAACTATGATTCCATAAACTGGAAAACGAAAAAAAAATAAAACGAAAAATCGACTTCTAGTGGACTATAGATGAAGAATAAGGCTCAAGAAAAGTACGCCAAAACGGAAAAGGGTAAAAATGCCCTTACGCGCGCGCAAAAGAAGTACGATGAAGAGAATGTGGAAAAAAGGCGGGAGCAAAAGCGCGATTATATGCGACGTAAGCGCGCCGAAAACCCCAATTACTGTAAATGGAAATAATTGGCTTGACTTCGGTTGGTTCTTGTGCTAAAATAAGGGTCATATGAGCAAAAAGAATCAATGGAAGGTTTCAAAGGTTGATCAAAAGAAATCTCGTCGACAAAAATTCTCTAGTGATCGTTATTGGTGCATTTCTTATACAGAAAAGAGCATCCACGGCGTTGAGCGTGATTTTAAAACTTTTATTAAGGCTCGGTCGGCTAAGTTGGCTACTGAAATCCTAGAGGGGCGCCTGAAAGAGGACAAGGAGTTTTCGCGGATGTCGACCGCTGTTGCTTCTCTTGTCCACAAGAAATGGAACATTCGAGCCCTCCATAAGCCTCTCACTATCTCCCAATGGGCTGCCGTAAGAGCGCTATCATTCCCTAATGATCGCAACAAGGTGTTCAAATTTGAAAAAGAGCGCCAAAAGGGACAGGTTAATCGTCTAAACACTGCCCAAAAAGAGCTTTCTGAAGAACGAAAAACCCACCTTCGGAAAATGGCTTATAATCTTTCCCAAGAATACCTAAAGGATACCTTTAAGCCCTTATGCCCTAAACTAAGAGAGGAATGTACCCAGCGAGCCTATAAAGCGCGCAAGGGCTATGCCTCCCTGAATAACCCTGACCACAAAGAGCGTGAATTGACTTTTTTGCGTAATTTGATGCAAGAATGCGGTGGAAATAAGCAATATGCGGCTGATAGCATTGGAGTAAGCCGTAGTGTACTCTATCGTGCCCTTAAAAGATTTAAAGGGGACGTTGATTGGGAAAAAGAGTATCCCCTTACCTACACCCGCCCTGTTCCCAATACTATGGAGTGTCCTAAAGCGCGCGCCAACCTTGCTCGTACTTTAAAAAAGATAGGTCATCGCCCTCCCCCTAATAAGCGCGGAACCCCTCAGTACAAAAAGTGGAAAAAAACCATTTCGGCTAGCTGGAAGGAAAAATCGGCCAAAATGACAGCGGAATGGAAAAACAAGCTCATCAAAGCCCTTCGAGACAACCACCATCATCGCCAAAATACTGCTACAGCACTAGGTATTTCCGTGGGATACATGAACCGGCTCATGACGGACTTCGCCAAAGAAGATCCCGAATTTTATAAAGAATTTAGACATCCCGACGTAATTCAAGCCTTAAGAACCCAAAGTATCCAAAAAACCAAGGCTGACAAGCAAGCGAATTTTGTTAAAGAAAACAAGCATGTAATTATGCAAGCTTATTACCAAAATGATAAAAGCGACAATAAAGCATGTAAGCTTTTTAAGGTTTGTCGTACAACCTTTCGCGCTTGGAGAGAAAGTATAGAAAATAATGAATAAAAACCAAAAAGCCCCCACTAATGTTTGTCGGTTTGAAGACTCTTTAGTCAATTACCAAGAAGATTTACGCCGTATTATTCACAAACACCGAAATAAAAGCAGTTCTCTTTCAGTTGAGGATGTGGTAAGCACTATCAACTTCCAACTTATTAAAACCAAAGATAAATTCTTTGAGAAATTTGGTTATGAGTTTAGCGTTACCGATTTCAAAAAATGGGCATATGCTTTTGCGAGAAATAACTGCGAATGGGACGAGTCACGTGACTTTCATAAACGTAAACACCTCAAAGATGGGACTTTTTATACCGAGGAGGGAGAAAAAACCTTATTTGATATCGTTTGCGACACCGAGGGGGAGGAAAATGAAGAATTAGAGGAATTTGATGCTAAAGGTAAGCTTCAAGTTATTGAAAAACTGGTTAATAAATATTCTCATATTTTAAGCGATAATGAAAAAGAGATTTTTGAGTTTCTTTTAAGAGGTTATACCGAAGAACGTTTAGCGGATCGCTTTCAAGTCAGTCGCCAAGCTATTAATGTTACCAAACAGCGCATTTACGCCAAACTACAATCCTCCTACAACCTTTCCGTAGAAGACGTGGCTTACATTCCCCTTGAAGAGATTCGGGATCATATTGAGGTTATGGAGGGCATGTTTGAGTGCATTGAAAAACGTCGATTGAGAGATCCGAGGGTTACTTCTAAGTCTAATCGCAACCCTTATAAGTACGCAGTTGACTGATGCGCCCTTGGTCGCAACTTAATTTTACCGGGCGCCTATTACTAATATGCTGTGTTGTCAATGTGTGGACTTCTTTAGTTTACGCTCTTAATAATAACTTTTTATGGATATTTTCTATTTTAATGGGAATGTTTTGCGGTTTAAGTACCTATAGCTCTCGATATGATCGAAAATAAGTGTAAATACCTATATGACCAACAAAAGCTTGGTATATTTCTTATGGTTTGTGGTCGCATGGCTCGGCTATACTGTATATAAGTGCGAGGAAGAGAATCGTCGTTTATTTAATATTGCAAATGACCTCAAAGAGCAAATGGAAGATCAAACGCGCCTTATACGCACTCAGCAATTATACATTGAGTATCTAAACAATTCCGCCCCTACCACGCCTCAACCCTCCCCTTTGCACGGACCTTTATAATGGAAACCACCGCCTTATCTCTTCTCAAAAAAGTCGGCTACAAGGATATATTTAATTATCTTTATACTATCAAGTATAAAGACCAAATGTCTTTTGAACAAATAATCCAAGCCGATTATGACCAGCGAAAATTTTTTGAAAATTTGTTTATCACCGTCCCTGAAAGCGTGTGCGAGCCTCTTTCCTTACCGACGGAGGGGGACCCTGTCGTTATAGCCGCGCAGATTTTTCATGACCTTTATTCAAATCAAACCACAAATTAAGATGATTAAATTATTCACAGCAATTATAACTCTTTTATTTGGAAGTTGCCAAGCTGCCGATTCCGCATGCAAGTGCTCGGAAGATGACAACTGCACCTGCAAAGAGAGTTGCGATACATGCAAGTGTCATTAAGCAGGGCGCATGCTATCTGTCAGGAGTTTTCTGTAAAGGTAGCGCGCTTATATCAATATAATATTCAAGACCCCGAAGCTTCCTATTGGAGCGGGGAAATTAAATGCATTCTGGAAGTGCAGTATTTCCAGCCATTAATGGAGCGTCTTTTGCGGGCTGGTTATTGCTGTACGCAGGTACAAAAAGACTCGCGGAAGCGTCTCTGTACCGCATGGTTTGAGCCGAAGTCCCCTGATTAAGTGTAATATCTTATGTGCTAAGACTATTACCGTTGGTTCTCTTAACGGGCTGTATTTCCCTTTCCGGCCCCGAACCAGCTGATACTAAGTTCAAAGAAGAGGATAGGGATTGGGTGGAAGTTTTTAAGCATGAGCTTAATGTTGCGATTGAGAATAAAGACTATGAAGCCTATTATTTTTTTATTCAGGAGCTGGCTAAGGAAGAATACCGCAGGGAATATGGGAAAGAAATGGATCCCAACCCTCCCGTAAGAGTTATAAAGGATTAATTCGTCCCGAGTTTTTCATTTTTTTAAAAAAAACTCTTGACAATGGTCTAAATATATAGTATCATTGGTGCCATATGAGAAAATCGCTACCAGAATTAATTGAAAGAAATATTAATCATCCCAACTTTAAGATGTACGCCCAGAGGGCTTTTGGGTTTAAGGATTCTCGCAACCTCCATTCTCAAATGGAAGTCCTCATGAAGCATTTTCATGATGTGGAGTTTGAGTTTAATGAGGGGGGTTTTCCGGAGGAAAGCTTTCATCCTTCCGCCCGAGATATTTCTCACCGCAGGTATATACCTATCGGCAACGGCGTTAGATCACTCCTCGTTCATGAGGGAAAACTTAAGCAAGACCGCGCTGATTTCCCAAACAAAAGCGCCGAGTGGAGCGGGTCAGGCCAAGGCTCATGGAATGTGGTCGCCCTTTTTGCAAAACACCTTTACTCCCTTTCGGAGGCGCCTCCTGTTATTTCGACGCGCACTCCTTCAGCAACAGAGATAGATGAGTGGGGGGAAAATAAACTAGGGGCCCTCAGGGAACGTTTTACGAAGTGCAGTCAACTCAATCGCGCTAAAATGATTCCTATTTATGAACATATGTGGGCTCATTGTCAGAGTATTTTAGACGACGAAGCTAAAGAGCTTGATAAACTGCGCGGGGTTTAATTCATGGATCACTACCATATATTGTATTTTCTCTCTGTGATTACAGAGGACAAATCATATTGGTATGTAGGGGAAAGTCAAAGCCAAGAAGAGTTTTCTAATCGGGTTAAAGCCCGTTGCAAGAAATGGGGCATCAACCGAAATGACCCCCAGTTATATATTTATAGTACTAGCGTCGAGATTCCCAAGGACGCTACCTACAGAGATTGCGAGCAAGGTTTGAAAAATGAGTGCTCCACCTATCTGGACAACCTTTCTTTTAATCATTATTTGGAAAATACGAATGAAATCGAATGTTCTGCGGGTAGGTCTAAAACTTTAATTAACCCTAAAGACATAAAGGCCACCGAAGGCCCCCACAAAGGGACTTCCCTTGGTGAATATGTGAGTATTTATACTAAGCAATTTTCTCCTCCTCCCAAAATTTATTCCCGCTCCTACAAATACGGAGAAGTCGATTATCCTGTACACCTCTGCCCTTTTTAATGAAAATTACTAAAGAACTCAAGAACATCACGTTTGAATACGATGAGTCCTCTAAGACTTTTACCATCATCAACCCTCAACGCGAGGTGATTGAATTAAATAAAGTCTATGCTTTTGCTTTTATGCGTTTTGTCGTAAGGATGGCTCAGCGTAATTGGTTGCGTGGTAAACCTACCCCTGAAAAAACCCCATCTATGAAGGAAGAAGATCCAAATAATGAGGTTAATCCCCTCAATCCCGATCAAACTGAATTTGAGTATGATTTATCCAATAAAATGTTTAATGAAATACTTAAGGAGGAAGCCGAAAAACAACTTAATAACACCAATAAATGAAAGAATCACGTATACTTATGAAGACATCATCTCTAGACATAGTCTGCGCCACGGACTTTGAAGAATTTTATTACAAGGACACCGATGAGCAAGTCCCCGAAGGGGAGCCTGTTGGATTGGATGTAGATACCGCTGAAGGAGTAGAGCTTGTGCTTTTCTCTAATGTATATTGGAACCCTCAATACCCAGAAATCGATGAGTAAAATCAATGAAAGAATAGTTTGGATCGCCATTATAGTTCTTGGCGCATTTATGATTCAAAATCAAGCAAATAATACGAATAATCTTGAGACAATTCTTAAGACTTATGACTTGGAAACCAATATCCAAAAAGCTGAAATAGTTGACTTTAATAATCAACTTCATGCCGCTCGTGACAATTCTTATTCTCGTGGCTTTGAGGCTGGGAGAACTCAAGCCGGGATTGCACTAGCCAACGATGAAGCCCTCTATGACTATAAGGACGGCTATCATGCGGCTTTAACCCAGCAGGTGGAGGAATCCGCTATTTTGGAAGTGTCCGAAGGTATTATTTTTGAATTAAACTCTCTCCGTAAGATGGTGCCTCGCTTGCTAAATCAAAACGAAGCTCTTGAAGCCGATCTTGCTAGGCTTAGGGACTCTGAGTTTCTGTGGAACGCTCTTATGGATGACTTGGAGTCTACTGAAGAGGTGGATGAAGTATACCTTGATATAATCGATCTTCTTCTGGATTCTCCCGACCAAAGCGTAGAGGTCGTTGCTCCTCCCATCCCCGCCCATCAAGATAGATTTATTACCAAGCAGGAAGAATAATGCAAATAAAATCCAGTCAAATAATTTATTCAGAGCATCACTATGATGAATGCTTTGAGTACAAAAACGGCTCTGGGCGTGTTCCCGAGGGTACTGCCATAGGATATGAAGTAGCTCATTCCACAGGAGAAAAGTCCTTGAAGTTAATTCTTTTTGATGACATTAAATATAGCGAATACGATCATGATTATTGGGATAATTACGAGCTTGAAAATGATGCCGACCGAGTTGTTATCCCATGAAGGCATTTGCCGTTACACAATCCCATATAGATCAAGCTTTAATTAAAGTTGAGCAAATAAAAAAAGAAGCTGGCTCTCAACATAAGGCTGAGTCTATTACTAATGGAACCTCTTATTTAGGTGCTTTTATTGGGGAAATAATAATGTGCGAGGCTTTGGGAGCAGAGAATATCAGCACTTCCAAAGGTATTTCAAAGTTTAATTTTGACATATATTATAAAAAGTGGAAGTTCGATGCCAAACTAAAGTTTAGAGCGAACGCTCCTCGCTTGGAGGAAGATGAAGCGTCGGTCGCTAAAAGCAGTCTTCACCAAAAATGTCACGGGTATTTTTTTCTTAATATTCATAATCCCCATATTGAATCTTTTGACCGCGAGAATCCCTTGCATTACGAGGGTGCTATTCTTACCTTTTGCGGATTTCAAGGCAAAAAAAAGTATCTTGAAAACGCGGAATTTCATTGGAAAGGGAAGCCGTTTAAAAACATTAAGCCTAATGGAAAGCCTTTCAAGTGTTTAACTGATATGTACAATCGTTTTTATAACGAACTTGGAACATACGAAGAGCTTTTAGAAATTCCCGAGCGTATAATTAAATGATTGCTTTCAGAGAGGGGCAGTCGCCCGATGATGAATTTTCTATTCCCAAAGAGAAGCTCAAGGAGATTATAAAATCGGCTTTATTAAAAAAGGCTAGCTCTCCCTCAGTATCTTCTTATTATGGCAACTTAAGCCCTACTCAGATAGAGATGATCATTTCGCACTTGATGTACACTAAGGCTGCAGAATCTATTAATATAACCATAAATAAAGAAGATGATGGCTACCATCTGGGGATGACCATTCACGATATACAGGATGAAGACGGCAATTATTCCGATGATGATTCACTTTATTTATAATTTTTCTTGACTTGGCTCCAATAGTGTGCTACAATACCATATTTACTAACAGAATAAACCCAAATATTAATGAGAATGTCCCACGCCAGACTTGAAGGAGCCGTCCCGAAGGAAAAGATCTTGCGTAGGTTTAAAAACCTACTTAATCTTACCTATCTTCAAGCCCAACCTTTAGAGGGGGGCGGTTATCGCATTCCCGAAACTATTTTTGAACAAATACAGACGGAACTTGATTTCAACATTCCTGATGAGGATGAAAAGCGAAAGGTTGAAGACCAAATAAAGAAACGCTATAGGCAAAGAGAAAGCTATCGTTTCTGGAAAGAGTTCTTGGATATTGCAAATATATCCGCTCGTGAGGAGGCGAAAGAATACTTGCTTAAAATTTATCATAAGCTTGATAACAAGGGCGTTTATGGGAGCATGACCCATTCTTACTATGCCCTAGAAACCTTGCACCTAGCGTTGGATGATGCCTACAATACCAATGAGGTGGTTTTGCACCAATATTCATTTACGAACCCCAAAAAGCCAAATAAGAAAAAGTCAAATAAGAAAAAGAAAGCTTCCTCCAAGAAGAAGGCGACTAAGGCTAAGAAATCTCCAACCATTAAGATGCCTTTTTAATGTGCTACCAAAGTGACCTTGCAGATATCCAGCCCCAAATAAAGGCTTATATTACCTCAAGAGTCTTTAACAAGAGCGATGTAAACGACTTAGCACAGGAAGTTAATAAAATATTAATCGAAAAAGAATCAGACTTTGAAGAATCGGGCAACTTTTTTGCATGGGCAATGACAATCACTCGCTACCAAATAATGGGCTACATGACGGCAAAGAAAAGACGCAAAGGATTACTCTCCCTTGACGAGCATCCTGTGTGCGAGAAAGTCTGTCTCGGAAAAGAAGAGGAGGCATGGCTTTCGGACATACCCTTTGCCGATATGGTCGAAGAAGAGATTTCTTTACTTAAAGAACATCTTATCTCCAACTTTACTCCTTTTCAGCGAACAATTTTTAAATTACTTTGCCAAGGATATAGCAATGGCGAAATCGCAGAAAAAGTAAACAAGTCCTACAACGCGGTACAGGTTGCCCGACATAGGCTTATAAAACAAGCTAAAGAACACCTCAAGTCTCTTAACCGAAAGAATAGATATGATTATCGAAGTAAAGGACAATACTGATCAGCTTCATTATTTAAATACTGCATATGTTGTTTATATTAGGCAACGCCCCAATCATGGGCTTTGGAAGATAGTTTTGGCGAATGAGGAGCATATTCTTACAGCTTCCACTATCGCTGTCAAGCAAATAATAGACTCGTTTAATAAAGATGAAAAAGATTTACAAGAATTGGTTTGTGCATAATATAATCGGACATCCCGTTTCCGAGCTACTTTATTGGGTTCTAAAGCTTTTTGGCGAAATAAATGCGAGCAGGGCATCGGTTTGGTTTCACGATGTGACTTGCCCAAGCACCTTGCATAACGATGAAGGAAAAGTTTATTATAAACAGAGGTAATTAATTATGGGAAAAGTCTTATCACTTTCAGACACTACACGCATGGCGGCAGGAATGACCGATGGAAGCATCCGCAAAACTCAGGGGCTAGGCAAAAAATATATTGTAGATTCTTTGTCTCCCATCAGCGACAAAGCAGGAACGACTCCTTGGACGCCCGAAGAGATCGTGGATTTAGTCTACTCTCACTTTCCGAGTCTTGAAGAATTTCGCTCCACCCAAAATGACAAACTTTTCAAATTTGATAAAAGCGTAAGCTCTTTTGATGATAAGTTTGTTTTTCAAGAAGCGGGTAGCGCCCTTCATGCGGGAGCGTTATTTTTTCATCACCTACTTAATGACCCCGTTATGTCCGTAGAGAAAGGAATCCTAGATTGTCTTTTTATTAAGAACGATCCTTCTAATGCCAATTTTGATGAAGTTATGTGGAGTTCCCCTTCTCTTCTTATTCAATACGAAAAGAGCAAGGACGAGCCAGCGGTACTTTTACAGAGGGTTACCCGCTCTGAGCTTTTAAATAATGCTCGCACCTGCGAGGAAGGCTCAAAAATTCCTAGCATTGTATGTATGGACAAAATGCTCCGCAGTCATGGAATAGGCTTAGACGACACTATTATTTTATGGAATATATGTCCAAATAATGACATCTCACGCCCAACCATCGGAGGGTGGTTGAGGTCTACAGATACCTTTAACGATATTAAAAACATTTATTTACGAAAAGATTTTGATATTGATGCTTCTGATAATTATTTTGTATGGTGTGGGCGTCACGCAGAGGAAAACGCGGAGCTAGAGCAACGCCAAAAAGCTATATCCATTTTGCAAAATATTTATAAAATTATGGCATATAGCTCTATAATTCACCTCCGCCCCGAACCCATCCCTCGCAAAAACAGAAAGCTAATTAAAAAACTTTCAAATAGCGGGGTTAATATACCCCCTAAAGGAAGCATCTACAGGGTAGTGCAACTCCCGAAGCATATTTACAATAAATTAATAACGCCTCGCCCCAATACAGGCAAAGGAAAGAGTTTACCTAATGGCAGGGCGGGTACTATGCGATATTATCGGGATTCTCGCTATAAAAAGAAACGCTATACATGGGGATTTGTTTCACCCGTAGCCGACTCTAAAGGAAGATTCCCTAAGACCTTATTTAAGGTTGGCATCCCTTGTGAGGGTGCATCTCAATTTCACTCACCCTCTTCTTAGTTTATTTATGAACACGCGAAAGCCAAATAAACCATTCAAATCCCGCAAGGAGGACATCCTCCGCTTGCGAAAGAAAGGTTTGAGCTATCGCCAAATAGCCAAAAAACTAGGTTGTTCCCGAGGAACTATCTCCTACCATTGCGGTCTTGATGAAACACAGAGGCAGGAGAAAAATGCTCGCTCAAATAATAACCGAAGCGTCTTGGCAAAGAAAGTGGACTCCTTTAAATCTCGATGCACTCGCTCTAAGTGGCGTACATTTCGTAACAAAGTAAAAGGTTTCAAGGCAAAAGACAGCCGTAGTGCCAACACCTACCGAATAAATAACTTATCCCATAATTTTACGGCAATGGATGTAGTAGATAAGATAGGGGATGACCCTATATGTTATTTAACAGGAAGAAAAATAGATTTAAATAAAAGCACCGATTATAGCCTTGATCACATTGTTCCCACAATCTTGGGCGGTACTAATGACTTAAGTAATTTAGGAATTTGTTGCGTAGAAGCCAACAATGCCAAAGCAGGTCTTTCCCTAGAGGATTTTTACTCTTTATGCGAAGAAATCCTAGCTTGGCGAGACAGGGATAAATGAGCATTCAGCCCGAGTTCTCCTTTATGGAGGACATCCTCCAGCAAGTTCTCAAAAAGGGTGAAAGGTTTGATATATCGGATATAGACCTCCGCTTTACTAACCTAGAAAAAAAAAGACAAAGGGATTCCAATCATTTAATTGAAAAACTCGTAGGCATAGGGA
>CEUI01008353.1_pt1 | contig 71559 bp, 64 predicted proteins | sample 531411 | NCBI WGS metagenome assembly CEUI01 (sample SAMEA2622841, study PRJEB7988) | marine metagenome | isolation source: saline water (ENVO:00002010), including
AGTTGGCCTAGATACCGATACCGTTGAGAAGGTGAGCCTCAAGGCAAGTCAGGAGAGATGGGGCGCAGCTTTAAAATATATCTCGGAAAGAAAAGAAATTGAAGATGTGGTTATTAGTGGCGGAGATATGTATCGACTGAAGCCATCACAGGTTCTTGAACTAGGAAACGCTCTGCTTGACATTCCTCACATCCGACGATTTCGCTTTGCCACCAAGGGAATAGCAATTCAGCCGATGAAGATCCTCACGGACACCGATTGGACCGATGCAGTGACGAAGGTTTTTGAGCGAGGCCGAAAGATGCACAAGGATGTTGTCATTCACACGCACTTTAATACACCAAACGAAGTTACAGGAATTTCTCAGGATGCAATGAATTTATTGTTTGAAAGAGGTATCACTGTCAGAAACCAAGCAGTGCTTCAGGCAGGAGTGAACGATACCCCAGAACTTATGATGGACTTAATCAGGAAATTAGGATACATCAATGTGCAGCCTTATTATGTTTATGTTCACGACTTGGTTCAGGGAACCGAGGACTTGAGAACAACGGTTCAGACTTCTCTTGACTTGGAGAAGGAAGTGCGAGGAATGACTGCTGGATTTAACATCCCTTTGTTTATTGTTGATACCCTCGGCGGCGGCGGAAAAAGAGACATCCACAGCTACGAGCATTACAATCGGGAGACTGGAATTTCTGTCTACAAAGCGCCAGCAGTAAAGCGAGATAAGTTGTTTACTTATTTGGATCCGCTCCGCACATTGTCGCCATCTGTTCGTGCCGATTGGCAAGACCCCAACAAAAGAGAACAAATGCTTGCCGCTGCATTCGAGGAAGCAAGGAAAAACTCAAAATAGTGCTTTTAATTAAATAAAAAATGTGCTAAAATGATCTCTCGCTATTAATTATAACCGCTTAATAAAGGAGATCCATTATGCCCAATTCACCCACCACATCGCTAACCAAAGAAGAAGCCCTTTTATATATCTCAAGGCTTCACGAAAACCAGATGGTAAAAATTGTTTTAGTTTCAAGTGAGAGCAAGAGGGAAAACAAACAGTTGTTGGTGGAGAATCAAAAATGGGATTATGGATGCTATAAGGATTAAAAAATGAAAAAGTTGCTTTTATTTAGTTTGCCTGCATTATTCGCATGCGGCACAGACGCACCGGTTCAGAATGAATCGTTCGCCGCCCAAGAGGTGTTTATTTCCCGCACAGCTGTATGTGAAAACTTAGATGCATCAGTAAGAGAGGACATGGATGCAGGAGAGTATGAGAAACTCTGCGGACATCCAAAGGTCTGTGAGGAGTTCGAGGCCGAAATGGTCTGTGAGGGAGAGTGGTGTGTTATTCATCGCTCGTGTCGGGTGAAGTAGCCCTTATCTTGAGACCTAATTGGGATTGGATCTTTTTTTCAATAGAGTTTCGACTAACGCCTTCAGAATGATACCATATCCACTCAACAGTACTTTTTATTTCACTAATGTCTTCTTGAAGCATTAGTATTTTGCTAGACAGCCATTCGGTTTCTTTGGTTGCATCTATTTTTATACTTATGCCAAGCTCATAGGCGATTTCTAGAAGTGCCATACCATCCCCTAGCTCTGCAGCATTGGCAGCTTCTTTATATAGTTCTGTGAGCACCTCTATCTCGTCTTCATCTTCATCTTTTAGTTTATCGGGATGGGTCTTAATCGCTATTTTCTTAAATAGGTCTCGAAGGTCTTTATCTTCTGGCAAGATTTCTTCGTGCTCCTCTCGGTTTAAGTCCCGCTCTTCCTCTTTTTCTCTCTCTATTTCATCGAAGCCTCTGTGTGATTCCGTAATCTTGTCGCTATCTGGCTCTACGATTTCTTGACGACCAGTTTCAAACCTCTTGTTGAAGTGGCCCATGCATTCTTCCAATATTATTTCCGATTCCAAAAGTTCTGCAGATGTGGCTTGAAATTGTAGTCGCATCCTCTTGAGGGTTATCTCGTCCCTCTTTTTGCCTCGTGATTTTTTGTTTTTAATTTTTCGAACCATTTTGGCCCCCTAATCTTGAGGGACAGATGCTCTTAAGAAATTCTTTAGTTTTTCAAATGGTACAGAAAGTGTTATGTGATGAAACCGCGAATGAATAGCCCAGACCATTCCAACGAGTTTTCCTCTTGAATTAATAATGGGAGATCCAGAACTACCTGGGTTGGCGGGGAGAGAATATATATCTGCATCGGGATTATGAAACCCATCTCCCTTTAACACTCCTGAATAAAATCCCTCAAAAAGCATTACCAAATCTTCTCCGAACACTCCTTGGGGCGCAGCCATATTATAAACTTTTTCCCCAATATCAGGTTTCGTCAGGGCCATGCCAATAGCTTTGACTGGCAACTTTGGCGCCGATAAAACACATGCATCCATGTGGTTGCTTTTTGCCACCACTTTAGTTTGTACAGATTGTGACTTTTGTGTGTGTGCGTCAATAACATCAATATATCCCTTGGCTTCTTCGTCACAGAAGTGCCTCGCAGTCAAAATATATGATTTACCGTTGTGATGTGCAATAACTGCACCGGAAGCAGTTGCCATTCCAACCATCTGTTTTTCCTGTGTGAAAATCATTTTTGTGAGACCAACAAAGGATTTCCTTCGCTGCTCTAGTAGGTTTTTGGTAAAAAGATTTGTGAATGCACAGCTGGACAGAAGCAAAACGGCTGATAAAACTGATACATAGATAGTTTTTCTCATAAAAGTAAGTATGCAGAGATAACAATAAAAGTAAAACTTATCTTAAAAAGATCGATAAAACTACTTATTTGATAGAAAGTTATGGATAAAATCGAAAGAAGATTCTTATGAAAAAGAGTATCTACGTTTTAGATACAAGTGTTTTCCTTACAAATGCAAATTCCGTATTCTCTTACGGAACAAACGACATTGTGGTTCCTATGAAGGTGTTGGAGGAGATCGACAAACATAAAAAGAGGCAAGACTCTGTTGGCTCAAATGCCAGAACTATAATTAGAATCTTTGATGATCTGAGAGAAAGAGGCTCCTTGTATGATGGAGTACAAATTCAGGAAGGCCACGGAATTCTAACAGTAAGGCCGAGCGCAATTGATATCAACGCCTATTTGCCGGATGATTTATCCCCTGACGTTCCAGATCACAGAATTATCGCCACTGCAATGCAAGAGAGGGAAAAATGCCCAGACAACGATATAACGCTTGTATCGCGAGACGTAAACATGCGTGTCATCTGTGACTCACTGGGACTTCCGACAGAGGATTATAACCCAGATCAGGTTCTTGAGTCTGGAGAAGAGGTCTATACTGGGTTCACAGAGAAGCTCGTCGACGATGATAAAATAGATTTGTTTTATGCCGGCGATGATCTGAAACTAACGGAAGAGGAGCTGTCCTCCTTTCAGCCAAACCAGTTCATTATGTTAAAGTCGAATGTCAACGAGTCCAGAACAGCTTTAACGAGATTTATTTCGGCCAACGAGCCACTTAGGAAGATTGTCACTAAAAAAAATATACACGGAATCCACCCACGAAACAAAGAGCAGCAATTCGCGATGGATCTACTGTTTGACAAGTCTCTTCCGATAGTGAGCTTAATTGGCTCTGCTGGGACAGGGAAAACTTTGTGTGCACTGGCTGCAGGAATGGAGCAGGTGTTAGGAACAGAGGAGTACACACGCCTTATAGTCTCCAGACCAATCCAACCACTTGGGAAAGAAATCGGCTTTCTCCCAGGAACAATGGAGGAGAAGATGGCACCGTGGCTCACTCCGATTCAAGACAATTTACAATTCTTGATGGGAAACGACAAGTTAATGCTTCAAGAATACCTAGATCGGGGAACAATCGAAATGGAGGCGATCACATACATAAGGGGTAGATCGATCTCCAAAGCGTTTATTATTATTGACGAGGCCCAAAATTTAACAAGACACGAATTAAAGACTATAATAACGAGAGTAGGCGAGGATTCTAAGTTAATATTGACTGGAGACATAGAACAAATAGATAATGTTTATGTTGATGAGACATCAAACGGGCTAACTTATGCTGTTGAGAAATTCAAGGAATATTCTCTTGGCGGCCACGTCACCTTTAGAAAGGGCGAGAGGAGCGAGATTGCTACTTTGGCAGCAAAAATATTATGATTCCACTTAGAGACAAAAAAGAACTCCTCATGTATAATAAGATTCCGGTATTCATAGAGGACAAGCCGGTATTTGATGCGAAGCGAACGATTAGTGCTGTAGAAAAGAGAGTTCCCGATTTCCTCGTTTCAGAGCTGGATTACATTCTTATAACAGACTCTACATACTTGAAGGAGAGAGACCTGGACTCAGTTTATCTGGATGGTGTTATATATTTGTCCTCGGAAGTACAGGATGGAGAAGAGGCAGCCCTAACGCTGGCCCACGAGATAGCACATTCTGTAGAGGAGTTATTTCCTCAGATTTACCAAGATGAGTCAATTGAGGCTGAGTTTCTTGGAAAACGAAGAAAGCTTTATGAAATTTTATCTTCTATGGGGATTGAAAACACCGGCCAAGACTTCTTAAATGCAGAATATTGTGAAAAGTTTGATGATTTTCTCTATTTAGAAATAGGGTATCCTTTACTGAGGAGCCTGACATCAGGTTTATTTATGTCCCCGTATGCCGTAACTTCGGTTAGGGAATATTTTGCCGATGCTTTTGAGGAGTATTTTTTTAGAGATCCGGCAACAGTCAAATTGATAAGCCCATCGGTTTATTTTAAAATAGAAGATTTGCTTGATAATTTGGGAGAAAAGCACGTATGAAGAAAGAGATTATAATTGACGAAAAAAAATCTGAGGTTACGTTATTATTGTCTTTGTCACCAAGAGTTGTAGCCAGAGACCCTAGAATGACCATAACTACCCGCATGGCAAAGACTATGCTAGAAAATGAGAATTTTAAGCTTGACAATTGTTTAAAATCTGATATAATAGATAATAATAGTGCTAATTCTAAGCACAGCGGGGTGTGGAAATTTTCTTTGATTGCCGAGAAGGTCGTTGTAGAGGAGCCGGCCCCAATCAAAGAGACTGTTGCGGTAAAAAAGAAAAAAACCACAACAAAAAAGAAGTCTTCTTCAAAAAAGAAGGCATGAGGAAAGAGAGGGCAGTTTGCCACACGTATCATTCTCCGCCATCAAGGATTGGAAGTTCTGTCCGTTTTATCATAAATTAACGAGAGTAGATAAGATAAAAGTTTTCGAAGGGAACGTTTTTACCGCCTTCGGCAAGGCAATCCACGATACTTGCGAAAGTATGCTTTTAAGTCGCGAGCTTGGAAAGTCTGATTTTGATCCGGAACCGTTCTTTAAGAAATGTTTTGATAATGAAGTGTCTCTCCTCAAAGAAGATGTCCAGCCAACAGATAGTCAAAAGGCCGACTTCGAAGCACAGGGCGTAGGAATTATACCAGAGGTAATCCCTGCCCTCAACGAGTACTTCGGAGAATTTAGTTTGGTTTCTTCGGAAGAAGAAATCCACGAAAAGTTGGACTTTAAGACAGATGACAGTTTCACATTTAAAGGATATGTTGATTGCCTGATAAAGACTCCAGACGGAAAATATCACGTCATCGATTGGAAGTCTTGCAGTTGGGGTTGGGATATGCGAAAGCGCACAGATCCGATGGTAACTTATCAGCTTACATATTACAAACATTTTCTTTCTGAAAAGCGGAACATTCCAAAAGAAGATATTGAAACTCACTTTGCCCTTCTCAAGAGAACGGGGAAAAAAGATAGGGTTGAATTGTTCCGTGTTACGTCGGGAGAAAAAAAGACAAATAATGCCCTTAAACTTCTTGAGCAGTCGGTTTATAATATAGATAGACAAAATTATGTTAAGAACAGACTCTCCTGTTCTCGTTGCGATTTCAAGGGGACTGTTCACTGCCCATAGGTGAACTTATGAAGAAAAAGATTTTAACTTTATCCGACCACCCCTTCTCCCCTAGTGGTGTCGGCACACAAACAAAATACGTTATCGAGGCCCTTCTCAAAACTGGAGAATATCAAATTATTTCTTTAGGCGGGGCCATAAAACATCAAAATTATCAACCCATTAAAACTGAGCAATGGGGAGAAGATTGGATTGTACACCCCGTCGACGGGTACGGAACACCAGATCTAGTCAGATCTGTTATTCGTTCTGAGAAGATCGACATGGTTTGGATAATGACCGACCCGCGCTTTTGGGGTTGGCTCTGGGAGATCGACGACGAAATCCGCTCGGTGTGTCCCATAGTCTATTACCACGTGTGGGACAATTACCCATATCCCACCTACAACAAGCAGCACTACCTTTCCAATGACGCCATCGCCACGATATCAAAGGTGACAGATGATATTGTAAAGACAGTAGCCCCATCAGTTGAGAGCAAGTATATTCCTCATGCAGTGAATGGAGACGTATTCAAGCCACTACCTGCAGAGAAAATTAAAGAATATAAAACTAGAACTCTAACTCCCACTGGCGGCGCAGACAAATTTGTATTCTTCTGGAACAACCGAAACGCTCGCAGGAAACAAAGCGGCTCGCTGCTTTTTTGGTACAAGGACTTGCTGGATCGGATTGGCAAGGACAAGACGTGCCTGATCATGCACACTGATATTACTGACGCTCACGGTCAAGATTTAAAAAAGATAATCGAAGAGCTGGACATGACAAATGGCGAAGTAATGTTTTCAACAACTAAGGCGCCTGCAGAAGAGTTGGCGAATATGTATAATATGGCAGATTGTGTTATAAACGTCGCCGACGCTGAAGGCTTCGGCCTTGCAACACTAGAGGCCCTATCTTGTGAAACACCAATTATCGCAACCATGACTGGCGGACTTCAAGAACAAGTCACAGATGGTGAAAGTTTTTTCGGAATTGGAATCGAGCCGGCATCAAAGGCAATTATAGGATCTCAGGACATTCCTTGGATTTACGAAGACCGCTTAAATGGTGAAGATGTCGTCAATGCCATGCAGATGATGGTCGAAATGCCATCAGAAGAACGCTTAGCACTTGCAGCAGCCGGCCGCCAACACGTACTCAAGAACTATAACTTTGAAGATTTTGAGAAGACGTGGGTAAGTTTTATAAAAGAAGTTATGGACAAGAATGGTAGCTGGGAAGACAGAAAAAATTACAGCACGTGGACTTTGGAGGAGATTTCATGAAAAAGATAATTGTAAAAGGACCAGCATTAAGTGCCTCCGGATATGGCGAGCATGCCCGTTTCATCTTGAGAGCCCTTAGAAAAAGAGAGGATGTTTTTGATATCTATCTTCACAATCTTTCGTGGGGCAAGACAGGCTGGCTATTCGAGGATTCCGAAGAACGCCGCTGGATTGACGAAATAATCAAGAAGACGGCAGTTTATCTTTCGCAGAACAAGGGGAGAGTCTTTTTTGACTTTTCTATGCAGGTTACGATCCCCAACGAGTTTGAGAAGATGGCAGCCGTCAACATTGGCGTAACTGCCGGCATTGAGACCACCAAAGTAGATCCATCATGGCTCCAGAAAGCAAACGAGATGGATAAGCTGATTGTTGTCTCAAGTCACGCAAAGCGCGGCTTTGAAGAGACCAAATATCCCCTCCTCAACGACCAACAGCAGCACGTGATGGATCTGGAATGTAACATCCCTGTCGAGGTTGTTGGCTATCCTGTGAGAAAGTTCGAAAAGGCAGATGTAGATTTTAAATTTGATACAAAGTTTAACTTCTTATCTGTTGCTCTCTGGGGACAGAGAAAAAACATGGTAAAGACAGTGGAGAACTTTGTTGAAGAGTTCCGATATGACGAAGATGTCGGATTAATTCTCAAAACAGCGTTCAGAAGTGGGTGCACCTATGATAAAGAAAATATGAGACTGTCATTGCAGAACATTTTGTCCCAATATCCTGATCGCAAGTGTAAGGTCTATCTTTTACACGGAAGACTTAGTGAGAGTGAATTGGCAACTCTCTATGAGCACGATTCTGTAAAGTGTATGCTTTCTCTTGCACATGGCGAAGGCTTTGGGCTTCCCTTGTTCGAGGCAGCTTCAATTGGGCTTCCCGTTGTTGCTACCGACTGGAGTGGCCAAACAGACTTTTTATACGCTCCCCAGAAAAACAAAAAAGGTAAAGAAAAGCTAAAAGGGCTTTTTGGAAAAGTGTCTTATGACTTACATAAGGTCCAGCAGGAGTCCGTATGGGAAGGGGTCATAACCGCAGATTCAATGTGGGCCTACCCAAAGGACAATTCTGCAAAAGAGAAAATGAGAGATGTCTATAAAAACTATGATCTGGCGCTCAGTAAAGCAAAGAAGCTGAAGGAATATGTTGTAGTTGAGTTCGACTCAGAAAAGATGTATGATAAGTTGGTTTCTCACATCCCAATTACCCCAGAGGCCTCTAAAGACGAATTCATGGTGCTATAATGAAGTTTATATACATAAGTCAATTTCACGATAACTGTGGGTACGGCTCTGCGGCCCGTGGATATCTAAAAGCTCTCAGCAACCATTTTTCCCCCGACGACCTCAAGATTCACAGCGTGTCATTGGAGAGAAGAAATAGTATTCTTAAAGACTCAGATGTGGAGCTGCTGGACAAGTATTCTTTTAAAGATCTCGCTACAGCCGAAAAGTTTGCAGAAGAGGAAGAATATGTGGTGGTGTGGCATATGCCCCCTCCAATGGTGACGTTGGCAGAGAAGTATGCGCCTTTTGATCCAACTTGGAAGTGTATCAAGATAATGATGGAAAATGGTGTTCGGAATATTAATATTTCGGCATGGGAGGCAACAGGGATCCCAAGAGCCTGGGAAGATATATATAAAAACATGAAAACCACAGATGTCATTGTTCCGAGTACATGGAATCAGGAAGTGTACAGCAAGAAAATAAAGACCCACTATGTGCCCCATATCATGGAAACGCCCCAGTATGAAACCATTCCAATGGATATGCCAGTGGATTTTGAAAATAATTTTGTTTTATTCTCTATGTCACAGTGGTCTCATCGTAAGGGGTTTGACTCATTAATCAGAGCGTTCTGCATGGAGTTTGGAGAACAAGAAGATGCATATCTTATCATAAAGACTTATGGCGTCATCGCAGACTCTTATCCTGTTTCGCAGGAGGAGCAGGCAAGGTCGATAACGAACGAAGCCTTAAATTACAAAAATCAAGTGCAACTAGAGTACGAGAAATCTCCAAAGTGTAAGCTCGTGGTAATTCCAAAGGTCTTGCCAGAGGAGAAGATATCTTGGCTCTATGAGAACTCCACCGCTTTTGCTCTTTTGACAAGGGGCGAAGGCTTCGGACTTACTGTTGCCGAAGCGACAATGTTGGGCCTCCCCGTTATTGTCCCCGATTCCGGTGGCCACACAGATTATTTACAAGAGTATGATAATAAATACCTTACGGAAGGACATTGGACGCCATACTTCGGGCTTCCTGGTTATAGCTGCGAGATTAGTTGGTATGAACCAGACATCGCTTCAGCACGTTCAGCCCTTCGCCAGTGCTACAATGATTGGAAAGACGGAAAGATTTCTAGAAAACCCAATCCTGCGGTATCTTTTACTAAGGCGGAGGTGGGCAAAAAGTTTACGACCATCTTAATGGAGGTTGCACATGGCGGTTGATATAATTAAGGAAAAGGTTGCAGAAATAGATTTTGATACTTCTCATGGATTTAAGACTGCTATTTGCGTGTTAGCATATAACCGGCCCGACTATTTTAAGGAAGTGGTGGAATCGATTGAGGCAAACACAGAGTCTCATGAGTTGCCCGTTTTCTTCTTTTTAGATGGGGGCCCCAACTCGACAACAAAAGAGAACATAGAAATTATAAAGTCTTGCAAAAAGATAAAAAACAAATTTGTAATCGCGAGAGAAGGAAATATCGGATGTTCGAAAAACCTAATTGACGCGAGGCGATTTGTATTTGATAAAATGGGTTTTGACTTGGCTTTTATATTTGAGGATGACCTCGTTGTATCTGAGAATTATGTTCGTCTTCTTTTAAACGCCTATAAAGACCTCTCAGAAAAGTATGAGAATATTGGGATGTTGCAGGCTTGGAATTTGGATGAAGATGCCAATGTTGAGAACCCAGATGAAGAAAAGTTATCTTCTTTCAGGGTAATAGAGGACACTCACTTGTGGGGATACCTCATGCCACGAAAAGCGTGGGATCAAATCAAGGAGAGAATGTATGAGTATGAAAAAACATTTCATGATCCGCTCCCGAAGAATGGCATGGGCAAGATTGTTTTCGAGAGCAACTTAGGCGCTGTAAGAAAGTTCATGCATGAAAGTTGGAGTGAACCACCCTCTCAGGAAGGGAACCCCTCGATTATAGTTGACCCCTTTATTGAAAAAAAGAAGGGGAGATTCTTTGGCCCTAACGCACCCACTGGCCAAGATATTAATACGGAATTAAACTTATCTTCAAAGGGGCTTGTTCGCCTCGTTGCATGCCAGAACAGATCAAGATATATTGGCAAGATTGGCCTTCATGCGACGCAGGCCATATGGGATAAGTGGGGTTTTGGTACTATTAGGCTAGTCAATCACCGTAGCGACAAACTTGTTGAGAGGTTTTCTGTAGTGGGGGACACTGCGAGGAATGAGTAAGATTATTGTGTGTGGCTCGAAAAGGTACGTGAATATCAAATTTGACAAACTGGTAGACTCTTTCGATGAGATAGTTAGAACCAACTTGTTGCTTCCTGATGATGGGTATGGCCTCCGAAACCCGACGATACAGCCTATCAATTGCCATATGTGGGCAAAATATAAAAAGAAGGTGCCCTTATCGGGGTGGAAAGAGTATATAAAAAGGGGCGTGACAGAAGATTATATAAAGAGGTTTAAGAAATTTATTGATTCTGCCACTGATACGAAGTTTGTAACTTATACTCGCAATAACACGTCAAAGATGAAGAATTTTTGTAAAAAGAAGAATATTAATGCAAATATAAGGAAAGAAATACGTAATGGCCTCTCTTATGTTGCAGAGTGCCTATCTTCTGGCAAAAAACCTTTTCTTATTGGATTTTCTCTTTCAAAGGAGGACTACGAATTTAGTCAGGTCCACGGAGATAGGAGAAGAGCAGATCGAAAAATTAATGACGCCCATCATTCTAGGGGTTCCGAAATAGAGTTGATAACAGAGCTCCACAACAAGGGATACATTGATGCCTCCTTTTGTTGTATCTGCGACGAAAAAGAGCTGCGGTTTTGCACAAAAGTCATAACTCCCACCCCCAGATCCCTTGAGTTGGCGAAGAAGCTTCTTGCTAATGACCAGTGCGCCAACAGCGAGGATAAAGTATGATGGAAAAATTTAACAACAAGCCTGTGTTTCCCGTTTCACCTTCTTACGATCCGGATGGGAGCCTAAGCACCACCGGTAGTATAAAGTATGTGAAGTATCTGGAATCTAACGGCGCTGAAGTAATCATGACCACGGCAGGCACCTCTCAGTTCAACTTGTTATCTCTGGCAGAAATCCGAGAACTGAACATTTCTGTGTGTAATAATTTTAAGAAAATTAAAATAGTGGGCATCCCGGCACTATCAAAAAGAGATCTGGTCGCTGAGATAAAGTTCTACGACAAGCATATTGAAGACAAGAAAGACGTTGTTCTGCTGCTTCTGTATCCTGAGAGGTTTTATGATAATGAAACGGTGTCTCGCTATTTTTCCGATGTAGAGAAAATTTCTGACTTCAACCTCATGATTCACGGTAAGGAGATAAGAAAAGGTACCGGTGGAATTAAAGAATATGATGCAGATCTGTTAAATCACATATTGGCCAAAACAAGTAAAATTATAGGCATGAAGGAAGAGTGTGGAAGTTTTGAATTGGGCTACGATACCATTAGAAAGCTGCCAGAAAACTTTATAACGATAGTTGCAGGAAAGAGCATTAGGAGATACGAATTTCTTAAAAAAGCTGGCGCAACCACCTTTCTTTCTGGTGTAGGGAGCTTTTATCCACAGTTTGAGGTGGAATACTTTTCTTCAAAGAATAGGCAGGATTTCCTAGATATTGAAAATAACCTTTTTGACACATTTATGTCAATTGGTTGGCACAAGAGCATGAGAAATGCTATAAGGTACATGAAGGTGGGGTGTGAACACGATAGGCAACCATTTCCTACCTGCTCCCCGCAGGAGAAGAGGGAAATAGTAAGCAGACTTAGAGAAGTCGAGGAATTTTTGAGTTCCGTCGAGGAGGCCCACGATGAAGCATGATAAGTTATCCACAGTGTGGTCGAATTCGACACGCAAATGGCGCCATTTGGACTATACCGACGCCGTGTCGAAAAATTATGAATTTCTCTCTGAGTGCACGAGAGAGTTTGATAAGGACGAAATTGAAGAAGTTGTAGATTGGGGCCCCGGAGGAGGGTGGCTATCAAAGTTCTTTGTAGACTGTGATATCCACCTAGTAGATATCGTCTCCTCTAATTTGGAAGAGTCCGCCGAGAACGTCAGGGCCACAGCAAGGTCGGTAGAGGCACATCACATCAAAGACATCGAAGAGGCCAATACACTGGGTTCATTATCTCCCGATATTCTAATGGCGTTTTCAGTTATATACCATTTCCCGACAATTGAATACTGGAAGTCGGTGTCTGGCTTGTGGAATCAGATGTCTCCTCGCTATATTGTGGGACGCACTTTCCTGACCAATGGCGATTCATGGCAACGCTCGGAGAAGAAATACGCAGTAGGGAGAAATTATCTTCGCGGAATCGTTTTAAATAAAGAGGAATTTATAAATTCTTTCCCTGACTATAAGATAATATATGAAAAGAAGATAAGCCAAAAGTATGATAGGCACGGCGCCCCCGCCGATCAATATTCATATGTTTTTCTCTTTGAGAGGAAAGCGTGAAGATAGCAGTCATACCAGCCCGTGCCGGATCTACTAGGTTGAAAAACAAAAACACACACCCGCTGAAGGGCAAGCCACTTATTAGGTGGGTGACAGAAGCAGTTATAGAGTCGCGGTGTTTTGATAAGGTGGTCATCTCAACCGACGGTGATGATATTTTTGATGCTGTGGCAGACTTGAATGTTACTCGCCACAAACGACCAGGCTCCCACGCCACGGTCAGCGCAACGGCACTTGATGCGATGCTAGACTATATGCAAAATAACCCTCCCTTGGGGGCGGAAGCGGAAGATGCAATTTTTGCTTATTTTCTCCCCACTTGTCCGTTTGTATCTCCTGTCGACATTAAGCGCGGTATGGAACTACTGGAGTGTAGTGGGTCTAGATGCGACACCGTAGTCAGTATGACCCAGATCCCAGAAACAATTCAGTTGGCGTGTGTCATGAAGAACGATTGGGTTCTTCCCGTTTTTGATAACCTAGAGTGTGGACTAACTAATAGCAAATTTATTAAAAGATACTTTAAACCATCTGGGGCATTCTATATGGGACGTTGGGATAAGGTATTACAAAATAAAAACTTCTTTAAAGGAAACGTAAAGGGTGTTATAATACCACCAGAGAGGTCAGTTGATATAAATAATATTAATGATATTAGGTTTGCAGAATCTATGCCGGAGGGAATATGAAAGTTCATAAAAAATGGCTCACAAAAAATAAAAAAGATCAAACCAAAGAAAATAAGGATAAGTTTGTTTTTACAAATAATCACGGCTGTGCATTTTTGAAAGCTGATTTTATGTCATCCCTAGATTCGAATTCAAAACTGAAAATGATGGAGATAGGCTGTCAGGAAGGGAACGTCTCGATTAAATTGATAAAAGAATATCTTCGACACAGTGACAGCAGGATGTATTGTCTTGATCTGTTTCCTCCTGACAAGCTCGGCATGGAGAGAAATTTTGATCACAACATCAGCTTGTTGGGCGATGATGCAAGCAAGGTAATCAAGTGTTCGGGCCCCTCATGGAAGAGTTTAAGAAATTTAAGTACAGAAGAAAACTTTGAAAGTTTTGATCTGATCTATGTTGATGGTTGGCATGGAGCACACGGTGTGCTGGACGATGCTGTCTTGTCTTGGAAGTTATTAAAGGTGGGGGGCTTTTTAGTGTTTGATGATTATTCTTGGTCCAAGGCCGGCATGAAAGATTTCCGCAAACCTAAACTAGCTATTGATTCTTTTATAAAAATCTTTAAGATTTTCTTTAATGAAACTAAAGCAGGCAATCAAAAGTGTTTTAAAAAGACAGTTTCAAACGACATGGAAATCAGACGCTGCCAAGAGAAGGGCGGCTCTGATGAGCTTTCGTCAAAATACTTTGTAGATTTAAAAGAGGGGGATAGTTATGAGCAATAAAGTTTGGATACTAGGGCCCTGTTCAATCGAGAATGAGGAATTATATTTTTCAACATACGAAAAACTAGCCTCCTTCATGGGAGATAGGGACTGGTACTATAAGGCATCATTTGATAAGGCAAATAGAACATCTCTCACCGGCGGCCGAGGACCAGGACTAGAAAAGAGTATAGAAATCTTTGAGGATCTAAAAGATAAACACCCAGAAGCAAAGCTTCTCACGGATGTTCACGAAACATGGCAAGTTGAAAAACTTGCACACGTCATCGACTGCGTTCAAATCCCGGCATTTCTCTGTAGGCAAACAGACTTGATTGTTGAGTGCGCGAAAAGTTTCAGCAAGGTGAATATTAAAAAAGGGCAATGGATAGGCCCAAACAATCTAATAAAATCGGTTGACAAGGTAAAAAATGTTAACCCTGAATGTGAGGCGTGGATCTGTGATCGTGGAACAAACTTTGGATATAATGACTTGTTTGTTAATTTTGGCATTGTCGATGAACTCAAAAAGCATTATGATAAGGTCTTAATAGATTGCACACACTCAATACAGAGATCGAGAGCTATATATGGCACACAGGGAGACCGCCGACTGGCAGAGAGGTACCTTCTCTCTTCTGATGTCTTTGGATACGATGGTGTTTTTGCAGAGGTCCACCCAGACCCACCATCAGCCGTCTCTGACGGAGACTGCCAGATCTACTTAGACAAAATCGAAGGCTTGATAAGAAGGTCGGAAACCATTTCGCGTGTAGTTGCCGAGAAAGATCGCGCCCGTGAGGAATAAGATTCATATCGGATACCACAAGTGTGGGTCGACTTTTTTGCAGAAGCTGATTTTTCCTTGTGTGCCGACCTACGAGGGTAGACTTTATGGAAAAGGTCATGCTAGGTGCAATTTCAGGAAGTTTTACAAAAAAGGCTTCAAAGAAACTTGCCGAGCGATAGAGAAGCACTACTCCAATAGGGAGGGCGTGTTTATATCTCATGAGGGATTTTCTAGCCTAAGACACCAGCATTTGTTTGAGATTTTAGGTGATGACTGGGATGTTTTGGTGGTGAAAAGAAATTTGCACGATCTCATACAAAGCCGTCTCCGCCACAAACCGCACGACTTTTTTCTCTATGACAAAATTAAGCGCGGCACCATCGATGCGGAGGTGAAGCGTTTTTACGATCCGGAAAGTCTAAAGAAAGGGTTCAGCCACCTTACGGTATTATCCTTCGAAAAGCTTTTTTCAGGGGAAAAGGAAGAGCTTGATAGGTTATCTAAATATCTGGGCCACGACATAGGGCCCATTTTCCGAGAAAATATTAGTCGAAGAAAGAACTCAAGAAAGAAATAAACCATTATGAGGGCTGAAGATATAAGTGAAAAATTACAAGAAGATGGGTATGTGGTACTCCCCGACTATCTGAAGGGTAATCCCATGAAAGAACTTTTTTTTGAAGAGGTGGGGGACATTTTATCTAATTCATCTGCCGACAAAGGATATAAGTTTGGAAAAGCAGAAAGAATTGGGTCTTTGAATAAGAATTCCAAGAATAGAATAGGAATGTCACATTGTTTTACAACCCCCCTTCTCGAAGAAGTTCGGAGGGGAAAATTTAAGGCAGATTGCAAATTCACTGAGATTTTTGTGACTCATGAGTTTACTGACGAGAATGGGCTGGAGAGGAACGGGTATTTACACTTTGATCGTATTTGGACTTTTAAGTATTTTTACTACATAACAGATACGAGAAGTCAGGCTGATGGGCCACTAACTGTTGTCCCCGGCTCCCATGTTTTGGGAAAGAAGCTGAGAAAGGCTCAGCTCGCCACTGGTGCCCCCTATAAAGAACAAAAAAATAGAATAGAAATTGATTTCCCACTTGTATATGAAGAAATTAAATCAAAGAAGACACCGCTTTACGGGCCTGCAGGCACTCTTGTCATATTTGATACCGATGTTTTTCATATGGGCGGGACAGTAACTGCCGGCCACGAGAGGAAAGTGTGCCGACTGCACATGAGGTAGAGGAGAATAATTATGAAATTATCAGATCAAGCAGTGGGATCACAGATATGTCCCCTCTAATGTGGCAAAAAAAACTACAGAGAAGACTTGGGGAGTAATGATCATATACGTTGACATCGATGAGACAATTTGTTTTTCTCCGGAAAGTAGAGATTATTCTATGGCTACCCCCATAGAAAAAAACATTAACAAAATAAACAAAATGTATGATAATGGAGATACAATAGTCTACTGGACAGCTCGTGGGACTCTCACTGGCAAAGATTGGAGAGGGGTGACAGAAGGGCAGTTTAAGAGGTGGGGTGTAAAATATCACGAACTGAAATTCGGAAAGCCGGCCTATGACCTGTTTATAGATGACAAGAATATAAGTTCAGAAGAATTTTTTAAAGGAGAATAATAATGAAATTATCAGATCAAGCAATGGGATCATTAATGATGGTCTTGCAAAAATGTTTAATGGAACAAAGCGATATCGTTCCAATGTTAAAGGAACTAGAATTTGTTCAGGACGGAGATGAACTCTCGGTCAAGAACCCGCCAACACTTCACTTTGACGAAGAAAAATTGGACAAAAACACACTGGAAAACAATGCCTAAATATGTTTATGAATGCACTGAGTGCGGTTTCGTCAAGGAGGTCGTCCACTCTATGAAAGAAAAGCTTAAAGATTGTGAAGAATGTGATACAATAGAGGTACTTAGGAGAGTTCCTTCGTTCACCCTATCTATTGGACCTGGTGTTTCTACATCTAGTGGGACAAGAGTAAAGGATTTTATTGAAGAAACTCGTTCTGAACTTAAGAAAGAGAAAAAGGAATTGCAGAGAAAAGAGTATTCTAATGATTGAAATTATTTTAGTAGCTTCGGTTATTTTTAATTTAGCACTTATGTGGTATGGTTATCTTCTTTTGAGGAAAGTAATATACGTCTCAGGTAATACGTCGGAGATAATTGGTGCTGTTGATAAATACCGAGACCACCTCAACGGTGTTTTCGAATTAGAGATGTTTTATGGAGATGAAACACTCCAATCTCTATTGGAGCACACCAGTGACCTGTCCACTTTCTTAGGAGAATGCGAACAAGCATATGGAATGACTGAAAGTGAGTATGGGAATTATGTCGAAAGTGTCCAAGAAGAAGAAGCGGCGCCGGATGAGCAGGGGCGGGGGTAAAGCCTATTTCACGAAGGTGCATGAAGATGCAATCGTAAAATATGCCTTATCTAACTCTAGAGAAGAAAAAACAAAGTTATATGTAGATTTAATTAATCCGGCCTTCAACGAGATGGTCGATAAGATAGTATATACATACAAGTTCACAAACCTACCAAACATTGACGACCTAAAAGCCGAGTGCAAAGTCTGGCTTACAACCATTCTGGACAAATTCGATCCAGCAAAAGGCTCAAAGGCTTTTTCCTACTTCTCGGTTATAACGAAGAACTGGTTCATTCATAAGGTCAAACGTACAGCCCTCCAAAACAAGAGAGAGGTCTACTATGATGAAATTCCAAAAGACATGGAACAACATCATTTGTCTACCACAAACATGTATTTTGAAATCAGAGAGGCCAACGAGTTTTGGAAATATCTCTGGGGAGAAATAGAAGAGTGGGAAAAACATGCCACTAAGCCGAATGAGAAGAAGGTTCTTGATGCTATAAGAATTCTCCTTGCAGACCCCGACGCTATCGAAATTTTTAATAAGAAAGCTATTTATTTCTACATAAGAGAAATTACTGGACTCAACACAAAACAGGTTGTTAGTAGTTTGAATAAGGTTCGGACAAGATATCGAACTTTTAAGTCCAAGTGGAATGAGGGAAAAATTTGACCATGAGAAGCGATTTAGAGGAACAACTAGAAAAGGCACTCGACAATGTGAACGAGGACAGGGACGTAACGAAGAGGCTACTCAATGATCTTATTGATTATATCTCAGTATCTAACGAGCGCCATGTCGAGGCCGGAGCAATTGCAGCAAAGTACGTAGAAACACTTCAGCGTTCAAACGAGCAGGTTGTTAAGGTTGCCGGAATAATCCAGAGAGCCACAGCGAACAAAGGCTCAGAAGGGCTAAGCAAAGAGGAAAAGGACGACCTTTTCGAACTCATCAGCGGGGACGGCTAAAGTGGGTGTAAAAAGAAATTCCTTGCAGGGACTTGACGCTCTCATAAATATTGCCTCTGGTACACCTACCGGCGGCAGCACAGACGATTTAGGCGAAGGACAGGTTTATGTTGCAAAGATAATTAAAGAAGTCCCTCCTACCGATCCGAATAACCCCCACCTGATTCAACGCATTGGTTCCCTATCGCCTGCACCAGCCAAGTTATATAAAATAAAAATTCAAGAAGAGCTCGGAAACTCCATCACTGGTACCGAGCTTTTGCTCACAGAACCAGAAGAACTAAAAGATGTCACCTCACAGGGCCTTTCTACCGTCGATGTGGGGAATTTTGTACTTAACATGCTCCCAGAGGGGATCTATATGGTGGAGTCCGAACAGCAAGAGCCACCTGGCATTGGCGATGAGGTATATGCCACTGCTGATGGCGGTATCGAAGGCCGCTACTTGTTGGCAAATAAAGAGGGGAAGCAAAAGACAGATCAGGGCGGCTACGGGGTCTACGATCCAAAGACGGGAACTTGGTCCTCCCCAAGCCAATCATTCACTGACGAGAACGGAAACCCAATAGCGGCAGAAGATAGGAAGAACAACCTTCTGAGCTTCGTTAAAGAAGTTATGGTTCCATCCGCAATCAGGATAACATCAGACTACGCTAAAAGAACGCACCCTGTTACTGGTGATCCTGCAAAGCATCATTATGGTGTTGATGTTGGCGTTGGCGGAGCTACCGGTGTTAAGCTTTACGCCCCGCGCAAAGGAAAAATTACAGTTGCGAAATTTCAAGACGAGGCGGGCTCCTATTGGGCAAATGGCAATTATATAAAATTAAGACATGATGATGGCAACGAATCAGTGTTCCTCCATCTCCAGACAATATCCGACAAGATTAGGCCAATTGACGGCACACCGGAAGTTATCACCAGCCCAGAGCAGATACCGCTTAACCAGAAGTCAGCGGCGCCATTTTCTCAAAGAGCCGGCGAGCAACGAAGTGGCGGCCGCCCAAAGCTCGGAGTGGTCACTGTAGAAAAAGGAGATCTTTTGGGAACAATAGGCACCTCTGGCCGAAGCACAGGAATTCACCTCCACTGGCAATTTTCTTCTCAGGCCGATCCATATGCTATCGTATTCGGCCAATGGAAGACGGAACCCTCCGTATAGGTACAAAACATGGCAAACACAAACTACAAATTACCCCACGAGGCCGAGAGGCGAAAAGATATCCTCACCGGCAACAAAGATCTTGACGACGAGCGCATCCATATTAATAAAAACAGGCACGAGAACCAGCCAAGAGTTGCAAGAACTGAAAACGACTACATTATTGAAAATAGACACAATGCGAGCATTGTTCTTGGTAGAGACTATGAATATGATGATTTAAATGACACCTCCATTGGGATGGTGGACATATCTGCAGGCCGCACAGGGAATATGGATGATGGAGAGAGGTCTGGAGGAAGTCTGATTTCGGATGCAGCAAAAATTTATATCAGCCAAAAGACGGACATAGACAGGCTTTACGGCTTTACCCCCAAGAAGTCCTCCACAAGCCGCTCCGCCATCGGCATTAAGGCAGATGCTGTTCGTGTTATATCCAGAGACCCATCTGCCGGCATAAAGCTGATTGTCCAGCCAGACTCCTTTGGGTCAACAGCAGGCAAAAACTCTCAAGGAGGTTCGGCGACTGGCGTCCAAGGCGGCGTTGAGATCTTGGGTCCAGGCAAGGAGATTTCCCAACCGATGGTAAAATCAGATGACCTTGCGAAGTCTCTAGCCAAGCTCGTCAATTATATCGAGCAGATAGAGATTATGGTTTGGGATTTCGTCAGCTATCAAAAGAAATTCAACAGCGCCGTATCACAGGCGACTGACATCGAGGCGTTTTATGCACAGAAGGGAATTCCAGACCCACTGTTACTTAAAGCAAAGGCACGAAATTCACTAGATTTATTCTCATATGTAGAATCCAGCGGGAGATCCATAAGATCTAAACTAGAGAAATACAAGACCAACGATTTGGGCGTAGACGCAGACGGAGAGAAAGCAGTAAAAACGAGTAAAGCCGTATTCTCTAGTAAGTACCACAAACTGAACTAGAGAGTATTTATATATATGGCCCAGCAAGACCCAAACAAAAACACCAATTTAGAACAACAGTTTGAAGACTCCTCAGACGTAGGATCCGAGCAAAGATCCGAAGACTTTGCCGCTCAAGCGAAGTACGCCTCCGGCACAAGAGAGCTCGTGCTCCAAACTCATGGCGATGTTCTGGGTGCATATGATCAAATTGGAGAGGGGACAGCTTATCCTCCCGATCATCTATTCTTGATAAACCTTAATCCGATTTTTAAAGAAGAAAAGTTAAACAACGACTTCTTGATGAGTAAGAAAGAGTATTTCTACGAAGATATGCTCGCCACCGCAGAGACGACTTCATTTGATAGGTTCTACTCTAAAAAGACGGAACATATTAAGAAACTGTTTAGGTTTTTCCAAAGAAGACTTGATGATGATTTAAGTTCTAAAAAGAGAAACATTAAGACTAACGGCATCGATTTCGAAAAACACATGTCAATGATAGAGTCGGTTCCGAACGAGATCAAGAGAGCAGCCCTAAAGGCAAACCCTCTACTGGGAGACCTTATGAGGGAGTCTGAAAACAAGTACCAGACCTCAATCGTAATGACAGCCCCCGTGGGAACGTACAGCACCTTTATGGGTGTTTATTTGTTTTTCCCAAATGCAGATTTGAGGGAGCTCCTGTCTGACGTTGGCCTCGATGAAGGCGCCGACAAGATCAGCAGCATTTCTGCGGACTATGTGAGATTCTTTATTCCAGGCAGCTTCTTTCAGAACGATTCCCCCTTCAAGAGCCTGTTTTTCCAATTCAACGGATACATGCAGAAACTAGATCTTCTTGCTGATCTTGGGAGGGAAGACTTAACAAGAGCAGAGAATCACATGAACTGTGGGTTCACACCCGGCGCCGCAGATTATCCGCCACTACTTGATTATTTCTCCTTTTCCCATTCTTTTCACCAGCCAACTCCGATAACGGTAGAGGAAAACCCGGTGGAGAACAGCAAATGGAGAGAGAACGCTGCACAGGCAGTAGATGCATTCACAGGGGCAATGGACGATGCAACCAAATCGCTTACGAGGTCACTGTCTCAGTTTATTTCCGATCCATACACTGTCGTCGATGGCGACAAAATGACCTTGACCACCAAGAATTATACCGCTGGCTCTGTCTTCGGAGCCAAGCTCTCCTATGATGGTGACAAAAAATCACCACTCATGGAGCTCTCAAGGGGCTGGCTGGATCAGGCAGAGCTCAGCGCCGCCGCAGACCGGACGTCCTTAATTACGTTTCAAAGCCGCTCAGGACCCGAAGTCAATGCAGATGCTGTAATTGAAATAAATCGAGAAGACGAGGCCCTGAAAAAGAAGCTCGTTGCTAATTTTAAAAAGACTGGCAACGCGCTCGAAGAAGGAATGGTCATCCAGATACCAAAGCAGTCTGGTACAAAAAACAAGTGGAAAAATCTCCTCAATTCCGTAGAGATGGAGGAGATGGATCCAGAGCGCCTCAAGGAAATTTGGAACGAAGCTTTTCTAGATCCTTTCCTTGCAAGAATATGTCCGGCCACCCTTCCAAAAAGGGTTCTTGAGTGTTTACTTCCGGGCAACTGCCGCGATCTCATGAAATACATTGGCCTATGGCGTACCCGCGATTTCTTAGAAGAGTTTATTGCTTTTGACCTATTTTCTGATACCAAAAGTCTGGTCACTGCACTGACGAAGTGGGATGAGCTCGTTCAAGAGCAGTACAGCTTTAAAGCAGTACAGTTTAATGGCAACGGTTTTCTGAAGTCGGGAACTACCGACTCTAAGGAGGTTTTCCCAAACGGTGCAGATAGCGTTTCCGTATCTCTGCAGGTGAAAGTAAAGCCGGAGAACAAGAAAACAAACGACAAGAAGGTAAAGTCGATATTCTCCCAGAAGGGAGTGTTCGAGATAAAGAAGGGGATATTGGGAGATATAAAAGTTGTTCTCTATTCTCAGGACGGAAAGAAAGTAACTTATACAAACTTTGGAGAATCCACAATTGATTTTGATGACGATTACTGGCACCAGCTTGGTTTTTCCTGGGCCGGTAATACTGGAAACTTCACGCTATATTTCGATGGCAGAGAGGTGAAGACCAAGAAGGACAGTGGCGACACATTCACAGGCCCATTGGCATCCCCCGATAGTACGCGGTTTCTTGTTGCTTCCGAGTCCCACGAAGAGAGCAGGAAGGGCTTTGCAGGACAACTTGATGAAATTTGTGTATTTGATAAGACCCTCTCAGCGGCTCAGTGGAAATCGCTTGGTAAGATTGATAGCGATGTAAATTTAAACACAGCAAGGCTCAAATTGAATGTCAAGGCTTGGTGGCGCATGGGAGATGCCGTTGATGATCGCACTCCTGCTTCTGGCGTCACCGGAAAGATCGTTGACCTCGCTGGAGGTAAAGATCTCTCTTTCGGAAACCCCAGCGAAGGATCCACCAAAATAATTGTTGCTCACCTGTTTAAAGAGAAGGACGAAAACCGCTTTATCGATATAATAAATCGAGAAACAGATGTTGAGAAGGTTTGCGATACAATCATGGAATACATAATGGAGCTTGTGGAGGTCTCCTTTGATCCGGAAAAAATAAAGAAAGATATACTGGACCAGATAAACATACCTAATTTCTCTGGGGATCCCCACAAACAAGTGAAGCTCATAATCAAAAAGACAATTGTAGAGCAGTTGCTGAAAATGGTAGCCACCTTTCTAATGAAGATGATTGCCGAGCTGCTAAACTGCGATAGTTGGCGTGGAATGGTCAAGGCTCTTGTGAAAGGAACAGTTAATTTTGATGCCAACACTTTTGGGTCCGCATTTGTGGAAAACAACCCGGTTGCAGAGTTCATCAATGCAACTCAAGATCCGGAAGAGTGGTCAAAGATATTAAAAGACACGGAGAGCTACTTCCTAAAGGGTGTTTCCACATCCCTCTCGACAGGATTTCAGATGCACGAATCTGGCTCCAACGGCCAACACAAATATACCACTCTTGGTATCGGCCAAGTTCAGTTTGCCGAGGAACACAACATAGGCGCACAAGTGTTTGATACCATCAACGGCACAACCGTATCGATAGAGAACTCCGAGGGAACAAATTCCCAAGACGTTGTAGTAAATCTCGTTAAGAAAGCATCAAGAGATACACCCCCAGAGTCTGTCCTCGCGCTTCTCGCATCGGGAGCAGATCCAACAGCCGTAGCTAACATGACAGAGATTCTTAACTCTTCATCAGACGAGACAGGGATCACATTCAGCAACGATGACACGGAGATGTTCTTCGGCACGATAGGTTCTCAGCTAGGTTTCCAAAATGTTATTGATCAGTTGAGATATGCCGCTCAAGTAGTCGATCAGGCCGTTGCAGATCCAGAATTCTGCATACCATCTCAGACAACCTCTCAATCACTTGGTCTTCAAAAGACCCCAGCTCAGACCGCATCTGATAAGGCAACAGTGCAGGATATTTTAAAAAGAGCGGAACAGTTAAATTCGTCAGATACCGGCAACGGCTGCTCAACTCCGGTACCTCTTTCGGGCCCTGAAGAGGAATCTCTAAAGAGGACGATTAATGATGTGTTCTCCCCAATCACCTCTGCCTATGATAGTGATCTCTTGCTTTATAAGCTCGGACTAACATCTATAGACACAAAAACTAGAAAAATACCAAAGGTTTTGTGGAAGGGAGATAAGCCAAAAGTAAAGGTTGCCGACGAGAACGGCAACATCAAAATAGAAGAGTATGAGATCAAAGAAACACAAATCAACCCTGAGTTTGAGGGCATGCTTGAGCAGGGATTCATACCAACACTAAAAAATGGAAAACCATGCGGAACCAGAGCCGGCGGCGTAGTCAAGACTCAGTGGAACCCGTTCACTGCTACGGACGAAAACCCGTGGCTGAAAGAACGCAGGCCACCAGAAAGTCTCATGCCAAAGCCGCCAGAAAACGAAGACGACGAAGTTCAGCAGCCAGACTTAGAGATTGGGGATCTCATTAAGAGCCTTGGGCCTTACACTGATTACCCAAAAGGGTATGAAGATGCGAATGTTCCATACAACAAGGTCACTCTTGGCGGAAACGCCGGCAATGCCCTTTCTGCCAACGTAAAGGGGTTTATTCTTGATCCAAACCGAGGTCTTAATGAGGCTAGATATTTTGAGAACCGAACCAAGGCGTCGAGAAGGGGTATAGAAAATATAAGAACCAAGAGCAGAACAACCCTCATACCCCCTTCCAATGCCAATAATCCACCACCCGCGAACGACTCCTATTCGACAGTAACTCACGAGGTAAGTTGGGGAAGATCATTAAGCGGCGTCAAGCTGGTTTCTCTCCGGAAGACTGGTGCAGAGAATCTTGTTTTGGATCCGGTAGAAGTTCCCTTCAACCTGTCGTCTGAGACGCTGGAGGCCATCAACTCAATGGGGTATGACGCTGGCCCTGCAGAATGTGAAGATGTTCTTGCCACAGGCGGGGCAGCAGGTGGAGACAAATCCGCCGGCGGCAATCACACCCCGCAAGAAAATGTGTTTGCAGATGTGCTCGCCAGCAATAAAAATACAGCCAGAATATCAAACTCGAAAATTAAGACAGATGTTTATGACTCTCTATATAAGGAAGTGTTAACTGCGGCCATGTTTTATATCGCGGACTCACCACTCTTAAAGACCATTCCAGACATTGTTGACAGCGACGGTTCGCCGATGCTGGCCATCAACTTTTTGAACCTGAATACAACTCCAAGATTAATAGACATGCCATCTTTGGCATCACAGGTCTCGGAAGATTACACAAACCTCATGGCTTGCCCCGATGAGTTGGTGGAGCCACCTCTCTACACAGCCCTCAAGACAGCTGCCCCTCGCATCTTGGCCCGTATGTATATTACAGATATTATGCTGAGAGCAATTGTCCCGTTTTCTCAATTGTTTTTTAGTTCCAAGGATCCATTGATTCACGGACTTATAATAAACAGGATAGAGGCTGATCTGAATTTGTTTGCCAACAAGTTTGTTGCCGGCAAAGCAGCCGGAGTTAAAGCGAAAATTGTTGAGCAATATAACTCCCTTGCCAAGACGGGACAAATAGATGCACCAATGGCCTCCGAGGAGCCCGGCTCCAATGCCGGCTTTAAAACAGCGATGGGTTACTTTATTGAAGACGAGTTTGATTTTGTGGTAGATCGACTTAAGGAAACGGTTCACGGAGATTGTATCCCCAAGTCAGGTGACGATAAAGCCTCGGTTACTCAAGAGATGTACAATATAATAATGAAATATGCCGACTTGGGGGATAGGAATCTAAAGGTTGAGACTTATGCAATAACAAAAGAGACCGAAACTGAAGAGCCAAAAGTTCTAAAGGACTTCTCAATACCAGAGCAGCTTGACGAGATTGATGTAATCGGAACTTCCTTGTCTTACTTCTACAACGATTTAGAGGTCCTACTATCCAAGGTGGAGCATTCCGCAGAGGATCTAATTAAAGAACTTGGCATCAACTTAGATGATATTGAATGTGACAACAATTCCATCTATGACCCCAAAGGATTCACGACGCCGACGGAGGATCACTATCACTCGTATGATACATTTGCCGGATCTGACGGTAACGGAAACACTACCAAAACTTTTGATCTCGACGGAAACGAAATATTTGATGAGAGACATCACAATCACTCGATCTATCAGTTTGCCGTTGTGCCAAAGTTTAACTCGGCCGATCAAGTAGAGCACGTACACTCTCTTGTGACCACTAAAAGTAGAAAGCAATCAGAGGCCGCAAAAGTTATGGATCAGGTTCAGAGCGCCATGCGAGAGAAGTTGACTCAAACTGATAGCTTTAAAGTTTTGTTTGATTTCTGTTTCGACCTGAACGACGCTGGCTCACTGGCGATGATGTATTGCTTGCAATCATCAGACGATCAGATTATGTCAAGAGTGTTCAATAGTACCAAAAAATCAATCATCACTATGTTTGGTTGGCTTTGGGAACAAGACCAATCTTCGGATTCTTGCTCAAGCGCAGAAGCTGAATCGATGTCTCTTGACTTTGAGGACATGTTTCCTGATTTGGCCGCTGCTGCCTTAAATCCAGAGCTCCTGCTTATGCTGCTTGTGGCGCCTCTTACAACATACAAAGGCTGGGCAAAAACCGCAGACCCCCACGTTTTCATAACGTCTACTATAATTGACTTGATTGGTATGCCAATACTTCCAAAGAATTCGAAGGAGTGGGTAACACTTCCGTTTAGCGACACGCCAGAATGCAGAAACTGGCCAGACTTTAGTCAGGCAGTTAGCCCCTTGGACACCCTTTTCGCCGGCGGCGAAAACCTTTTTAATCCAGCTGGTCCACCGTTTGATCTTCCACCACTTTATCTTCCTGCACCATTAATTGAGGGCCTTGTTGCCCTTGGCGTAACGTGGGCCCCTTGCCTAGTAGGAATGCCCCCGTTTCCACCAACACCGTTTGGGATGATATATTACTTTGCTGTTTCTCCGCTTATTTGGCTCATGAGGGACTTGCCTAGACTGATAGAGATGATGCAGGGAAGCGAAGCAGGAAGAAAATCGCTCGCAGCAGCAGGTCTTGCTGTTGAGGGAGAAATCAGTTGCGAAGACCAAACACCGCAGGAAACGGTAGACTCCGGCACCGCAGAAGTTGTGGAAGAGGGTTGTCCACCATTAAAAACATTTGAAGAAACAGTCATTGACGCAGGAACACAGAAAGACTGTTAAGAGGAACAAAAAATGGCAAATAATAATAGCAAGAACTTTCTAACACCGCAACTCCCACTGGTTGAAAGCGGAGAGCTGGATTACGAGCATATTGGCGACTATCGAACTCTCATAAAGCAGAATTTTAAAAACCTTATCTTAACAATTCCGGGAGAAAGAGTTATGGATCCCGACTTTGGTGTCGGCATACAAAGATTTCTTTTTGAGGCAGCACCAGTCTTCGCCTCATCAGACATCCAATCAGAACTTGCCCTGAAGACGCAAAAGTATTTGCCATTTGTCAATATAGACAATGTTCTGGTTGAACAAACTGAAGAAGACCACACACTTGTTGTAAGGATTTTTTATTCTGTCCCATCGTTGGCCATTCAAGAGTATGTGGATTTATCATTCTCGGATGATGGCACTCTCATAAGTTAAGTGTAAACTTTTGTATTTAACTATTTAGGAGAGTAGGAGTAAACTGATGACAAAAAACAGAAACCCACCCATAAACTATACGAGCAGGGACTTTGCAACAATCAAGCAAGATTTGGTTGACCACGCAAAAAGATATTACCCCGACACATTTCAAGATTTTAACGAAGCCGGCTTCGGCTCCTTGATGATGGATTCTGTGGCCTATATTGGAGATATTTTATCTTTTTATGTAGATTATCAGGCTAATGAGTCCTTTGTCGATACCGCATCTGAGTTTGAGAGCCTAGTAAACCTCGGCAACCAGACGGGGTTTAAGTTACAGCAGAACCCATCATCCCACGGGATTGTGACCTTATTTGTAATGGTTCCCGCCAACTCTTCCGCCACTGGCCCAGATTCTAGATATATACCTATTTTAAAAAAGACAACACCACTGGTTTCCACATCGGGAGCGCGATTTACCTTGGATGAGGATGTCAACTTTGCAGACGGAACAACTGTTGTTGCAAGGACAAATCCCACAACAGGCGCCCCAACTCACTATGCGATTAAGAATTACGGGGCAGTCTCTTCTGGAGAACTCACGTCCCAAGTGATTTCTATTGGAACCTATGAAAAGTTTAGAGAAGAAGAAATTTCAGATTCCTTTATCACAAACGTCGTTTCCATCCACGACTCCGATGGCCACGAATATTATGAAGTGGATTATTTGACACAAAATATTGTGATGCGCTCAATCGCCAATCGAGACACCTCAACTCAATCATCTGTCAGGGAGATTCTGAAGCCGCTTGTTGTTCCGAGAAGATTTACGACACAAAGATCCGCCGCCGGAATGAAAATTCAATTCGGCGCAGGAAAAGAAGAAGACTCCAACGAGAGAGTTCTAGACCCGTCTAGTGTCTCGATGAAGATGTACGGAAAGGAATACATCTCAGATGTTGAACTTGATCCTTCAAAGCTATTATCTTCGGACTCTATGGGCGTATCCCCTGTCAACACAAAACTTACCGTCGTTTATCGAAGAAATACAAAGACGGACACAAATATTAGCACAAATACTTTAACTAAAGTTGATTCTCCTTTTCTTGAGTTTATCGATATTGCAAATCTAGATCCAGCGGTGGTGCAGAACGTGAAATCAAGCGTTGAGTCCACCAACGAGTCGCCAATTGTCGGCTCTATCGAAAGCAACAATGTCGAGGTATTAAGGAAGAGAGTAATGAACTCTTTTGCAAACCAGCGACGAGCAGTTACTTTAAAAGATTATGAAACTATGGCATATGCAATGCCTTATAAGTTTGGCGCCCTATCCCGCGCTAAGGCCATCAAAAACCCAAACCCACGAAGAGGGAATTTAAATATTTCTACCATTGCAGTTGACTCTTCTGGCCACTTGTCTGCGCCCAATTCGGTATTGAAAGATAACCTAAAGGTATGGCTCGACAAGGGGCGAATGGTCAACGATGTCGTAGAGATTTCAGACGCCAAAGTTATAAATTTAGGGGTCAATTTTACCGCCATCGGAGATTTAAACAAGGACAGCAGCGTAATCCTGCAGACCTGCATCACTGAACTAACTAATTTATTTTCCTCCCCGCCGGATATTGGCGAGGCTTTCTATATCACAGACATATACAAGGCACTGAAAGATGTCGACGGCATCATCGATGTGGTCGATGTCAATGTTGTTGTGAAGAACGGCGCAAACTATAGCTCCACTTCTTTCAATATTGGCGAGAACCTATCCGCAGACGGCCGCGCAGTGATTATTCCTCGTAATGCAATTTATGAAGTGAAGTACCCCAACGTGGACATCAAAGGAGCGATTAGATAATGGCAATCAAAAGATATACAGCAAACGCCGACAATACCATAACTAATGCGTTCAAAGAAAACCTGCAAACTCGTGCAACAGACGCAAATATGGGAGAGTCAGATATTATAGAAACATTCACAATATATGGGCAGGCCAACACATCCTCAACCGAACAGGCGAGGATATTAATGAACTTCCCAGTTAATGAGATCAAGGCAGACAGAGCCTCAGGGGTGATTCCATCGAAGGACAATGTAAGCTTCTTCTTGAGGGTACACAACGCGCCGCATGGACAAACTTTACCATCTGATTATGCTTTAAGTATATTGCCCGTCTCGCGTTCATGGTCTGAGGGCTATGGCCTTGACATGGAAACCTACACCGATGTTGGCTTTTCAAACTGGATATCAGCTTCCGCTTCTTCCTCCGTAGGTGATGGTGCATGGGTTTCCGAAGGCGGTGACTACCATCAGGAGCCCGCCTACAGCCAATATATATCAACAGGCCCCCAGGATATTGAGGTCGATATCACCACTCTCGTGGAGCAGTGGATCGCCGATGAAAAAGAGCCAGATGGCATCGGCATTGCCATTTCCTCTAGTTACGCCGCGCTGGATCGTTCTTTCTATGTGAAAAAGTTCTTTGCCAGAGGATCAGAACATTTTTATCTGAGGCCAAAAATCGAAGCTCGCTGGGGAGCTACAATGAAGGATAGGAGAAACTCCTTTTACGCATCGAGCCCTCTAGTTCCAGCCGAAGACAATACAAACACTCTTTATATTTACAATCAAGTCAGAGGACAACTTCAAAACATTCCAGCCATCGGAGAGGGAGAACTCTCCATGAGCCTGTATTATGGCGCAGCAACTGCTCCAGCAGGAACTCCATACACTATAACCGGATCAGATTCAGTCATCGGAACTTCTGTTGTCGCAGGATGGGTCTCAACGGGAATTTATTCAGCCTCAGTCACCATCGACACGTCCGCATCTTATTTATATGATGTGTGGCATGATGGCACAACTCAATTTGTGACAGGAAGTCAAATTTCAGTTCGCAGCTTCTCAACCAATACAGCGGTTGATACAGGCGAGTATGTATCCAACATCGTTAATTTGAAAGAGAAATATTCAACTACAGAGAAACCAAGATTGAGAATGTTTGTCAGGGACAAAAACTGGAGTCCGACGATTTATACTGTGGCCACAACAAATATAGAAACAAAGGTGATCGAAGACGCCTATTATAGAGTTTTTAGGGTTGCTGATGATTTTGATGTTATATCTTACGGTACTGGATCGGGAAATCAAGGATATACACAAATGTCCTATGATAAAGATGGAAATTATTTTGATATTGATATGTCCTTGTTCGAGACTGGATATTCTTATGGTGTGAAGGTTTCATATAAGGTAAACACTCGGTACGAGGAGCAACCAGAACTTTTTAAATTTAGGGTTGAATAATGGGAAGACAGCCAAATAGAAGAGCCACTACTGCAGTGAGCAGAGAAGAGCTCCAACAAAAAAATATAGAATCATATAAAGTTGTAGAGTCGGCTGGTAATTTAGATAATAAAAACAACCCAAGAGTCAACTATTCTTCGCCAGAAAACTTTGTTACTTACGGTTCCGCGAAGGAATATTATGTTTCGTCTATAGAAGGCATCTATGGCCAATATCCGTATGACGGTTCAAAAAACGAAAAGAACGAATGGACTTTCAATGCATCTGGCCTAGATCGATATATGTTCGACAACGAGTATCCGAGGGTAAATGGTAATGTTGCCATTTCATCCAATGGCTGGGGCCCCACCGAGGCATTTCATGATGGTGGAAAATACGCCCTCCCCGAAAATAAAGAATACATTACGATTTTTGGTGGCCCGAACACAGACAAGGCAGCCTCCAACTTGGCATCTCTATTCCCCTCAGTAGGCGGCACAGCAAACATTGTAGATGCCAGCGAAAATAGAGAGTCAAACTTGACAATCTGCGAAGATGAGGGAAACACTGTTGAATTTTGGATGAAAAAAGATGCTTTTCATGCGTATGGCCAACAAGAGGTCATTTTCGATATGTGGGCATCCGGATCGACTTATGGTACAGATTATGCGAGGTTTGCAATTTTTCTAAACAACGATTCTTTACTAGATCCATCTTGCATGGGCATTTCCTATGTTTCTGGTAGTGACGAGATTGTTGGAACCTTCGAGAACACCACCACCAGCTCAATTGCTGATTCAAAATGGCATCACTATGCGATTACGGTCTCACCACGCGAAGGCTCGGCAACTCTCTTTGTAGATGGAAAAAAGTCAGAAACTATTTCAGGAGACCAGATCACGGGAACCTCAACCAGTGGGCCCTTGGTGGCCACGATAGGGGCATACTATGCAACACGCCCAGCCGATACTATAGGTGGCGTATCCGGCTCATCAGCCGGCTACTTCGCGTCAACGGATTCAGAAATAGAAGAGCTCGCTTCACCGGCCGGAGCCGATACTGTGTGGGAACTAGATGTTTCCGGAGCCTTGATGCCACAAACCTCCCCTCTTGGAAATCCAATTTGGGATATAGATACGAGTGGAGATATCATGCCAGAAGGAGACACTGACTCAACACCGTTCCCAGTAGCGGTTCCTGGTTGGTGCAAACTTTCTGCATCTCTTGATGAATTTAGGTTTTGGAAGACGGTGAGAACAGAGACTGAGCTCGGCCTAAACTGGAAGACTCAAGTTTACGGAGGCACAAACACAGATGACGCCAACACAACTCTTGGGGTTTATTATAAGTTTAACGAAGGCATTACTGGCAAGGCAAATCTTGACTCAAATGTCCTAGACTATTCAGGACGTATATCAAACGGCTCATGGGTAGGATATTCTTCAGGTGCAAGAAGCTTAACTTCGGCAATGGTCGAGTCTGGCAACGCCGCGAAGGAATTTAAAGACCCAATTATTTATGAGCAGCATCCGGAGGTCGTTTCCTTAAAAAGTACCAAATCCGCCGAGGGCCTCATGTACGATCAGCAGAACAACGCTTCTTTATATAACTCTATGCCAATGTGGATTAGGGAAGAAGATCAGGGCCAGCAAAGCATCTTAAAGTTAACACAGATTATGTCCTCATATTTGGACAGTCTTCAGACAAGCGTCTCTCAGGTTAACGAGATAAAAAATCTTGGATACCCTTCAGGATCTGAGTCTCCGAATATTTTTGCTAAACGAAATGCACAAAATCTTGGATTTGATACAGGAGAGTTCTTTGTAGACGCTACGGTTTTGGAAAAATTTATGGACAGGAATGATTCTGGGGATCTGGAATACAAACTTGAGGATGTTAAAAATCTTATTTATCAAAACATCTATAACAACTTAACATTTATTATGTCGTCAAAAGGGACAGAGAAATCTTTTAGGAATCTGTCTCGCTGCTTCGGGATCCCTGATGATTTCTTGAAGCTCAACATATATAGCAACAATGAAGAATATACGATTGAAGATAAGTATGCCAACGTCGCAATTCGCAAGAACACAATAGACTTCAACGACCCCACCAGATTCCAAGCAACCATGTTTCAAACAAGCAGCACTAGCTCGCCAACAAGAGATTTTATTACAGAATCGTTGGCAGAGGAGATCCGCGATTTGGCTGGCCTCACTTTGGAAGGAGATTTTATTTTCCCCAAAAAGCCCCCATCTTATTCTCCTCACTATTTTGATACACCATTCACCAAATCATCTGTTTTTGGACTTAGATATACTAACGGAATAGACTTAACCACACCAGATGGCCCCGATCTTTCGGTGAACGTGATCCGCGAAGAGCGAAACGGCCAAAGCGCATATTTTCAACTCACCTCCTCATACATGGGTTTAAACATGACTTCGAGTGTTTTTGGCGACGTTTATGACAACACCCGTTGGAACTTGGCAGTTAAGCTTAAAAACACCTCCCACAATTCCGTTGTCTCTGGAGATTATGTGATGGAATTTCAAGGAGTCAACTCTGATGGCAGCCGTGTAGACAACTCCTTTTCCGTGAGTCACGATTTTCCGCCCGGCTGGCCTGCAACGGCCTTTACCTTATTGGCATCCAACAAGCGCGTTTATGCAGGTGCGATGAGGACAGACACTGTTGGGGCAGTTGTTAATAGTTCTGACGTTTTAGTTTCGAACATCAGATATTGGCAAAAATACTTATCAGATGACACGATTAGAAACCATGCCGTCGATGCGACAAGTTGTGGTGTAAAAGATCCCAACATGCCCTTGTTTGTTGCGGATACCCTAGTTCCAACTCCAACTGCGATTGAAACCCTAACCCTTGATTGGGACTTTCAAACAGTCTCGTCTGCTGACGCCTCTGGAGAATTTTTCGTACCAGACATATCGTCAGGGTCAGCTCAACTAGAGGAGCTTTACGGGGATTTAGGCAGTTTCCATCCGGGCAAAGGATACGGCTTCCCAGCAGAAAGTACAGTTGTAAACAAGGAATATATAAACACGCTTAAAAGAATCAACCCTGAAAACTCCAACGGCGCCGACATGGTTAAGGTTTTAACACCGGCCGAAGAAATACAGCAGGAGCTGTCCAACCCAACAAATCTGGTATTCTCTATAGAAAAGAGCCTATACCAGACAATCTCCGACGAGATGTTGAAATTCTTCTCTACTTCTGCAGACTTGGCCTCCCTATATATGCGGCCATCTGACAAATACAATACCCAAAACAGAGACTTAGAACTAATGAGGAATTATTTCTTCGAAAAGATGGACAACAATCCAGATGTAAATAAGTTTTATGAATATTTTAAATGGATTGATGACATCGTTGTACAGATGCTCAGACAACAATTGCCGGCAGGTGCAGAGGTGATTGATGGCTCTGTGAACATAATTGAGAGTCACATTTTAGAGAGAAACAAAATAAAGCACAAACCACCAACTTATGCGACATCCAAATCACCGATCTACGAAGGATCATTGAGGACGCCCAACACAGAGAGGACCGACTAATGGCAGACGAAGTAATGGAAGAGGTAAAGACCCTTAGAGCAGTTATTAAAAGTACGGAGCCTAAGTTTGTTACATATTCGGCATCCGAGAGGACATCTCTTTTATATAATCGAAACACTGGCATCATCAACGCTATTGAAATGACTGTAAACTCAGACAGTCTGCAGACTTTTAAAGTTGGCGAAAACAAAGTTAAACTTCTATTTAAAGTAGAGTAGTCCGGAGGAATTTAGATGACAAAGAATATTGTACCAAGATTAGACGGCACTGGCGAGATCGGAACATCTGCAAAGAAGTGGAATAAAGTAAACGCACAAGAGGTTTCTTCCTCAGCTTTTATTGGCGACGGAACTCTCGTCACTAACGTGGATGCAGACACTGTTGACGGCAAACATGCAACAGATTTTGATTTAGATTATGTTACGGACAATGGAAATGCCACAGCAAACAGTATTGAGGTAACAAGCCTCACAGCGTCTGCTAACGTTGTTGCCTCCGCCTTCTATGGCGACGGCTCTGGCATCACTGGCGTAACTGGAGATTGGGACGGACAGCATTCAGGATCTGCCGCAATTACGGGATCATTAACTGTCTCTGGTTCAGGTGCAATTTTCGAGTATGTTGGCCCTGCAGTTCAACTTGGCAATCCAGCAGTCAACCCCACTATTTCAATTTACGGCGAATTCCACAGTAATTTGATACCCAACTCTGGACAGTCCATTGGAAACACTTCGAACCGATGGGGGGATCTTTGGGCCGGTGATGCAACACTAGAAACACTGGACGTCTCAGGCTCTTCACGCTTCGGAAACCTCTTAACCGACACACACGTTTTCACAGGATCCTTTCACCAGACTGGCTCCGGTGCAACATCAGTCTTTAAAGATCACATTAATGTTGAAGGGCAACTCTCTGCCTCCTCTTACGTTGGCGACGGCTCTGGTATCACTGGCGTAACTGGCGATTGGGACGGTCAGCACGACGGCGATGCAGCAATCACAGGATCGCTCACGGTGAGTCAGCTGACGGCCTCTGCAATTGCAGCACCTGGAGTCAACGGAGAGCTCCTTTATAATTTAAACGGAACTATAGCTGAGATCGACGACGGCGCCGTCAGTTGGGATCCCATCACTGGGATGCTTACGTTGGCAAATGGCATAAACTATGACAACGACGGCAATGTTGAGGCAGCAGGCTTCTATTCAATCACATCCGGCGATGAAATCTCCCTAAAGGCAGACGGAACTGGCGCCTATGTTGAGCTCTCAGGTACCCACTCAGATAAAGGTGTCTGGGTAAGATCATCTATGCTGTGTGACACAAACATCACAGCTTCTGGCCACGTCTCTGCCTCCGTCTTCTACGGCGATGGCTCGCAACTTGAGGGAGTCACAGGTGGATGGGACGGACAACATACTGGCGATGCAGCAATTACTGGAACTCTTTCGGCTTCCTTTTTGGTTGGCGACGGAACAGGAATCACAGGTCTATCGGCCAGCGCATTTACAAATCTGGGAGTCATAAACCCAAATCAGACTTCATTTTTCCATCCAGCGAGAGTAGACTATCTAGACACATATTCAGAACACTACACTTCTTATCCCTATGTTGAGAGTTATCTCAAGATACCAACAGTTGATAACGACGGCGCTTATGCATATATGTGGAAATGGGAACAAGCAATTGCCTCTGGTCCTACAGACCCAACATCCGATACCACTATCATAAATCACTTGAGCGCATCAAGGACTTTAGAAATTGTAAAAGTAAACCTTGCAACGCAAGCGACGTCGAGCTTATATAAAACCTATTATTCTGGAGCTTACGGGGAAACCCCTGTAACTGTCGGAGGAGGGGTGCTGACATCTTCTTACTTTACTCCAAACGCCGACGATGGCGGCTATGGCGACTTAAAATACCACTCAGCATCTTACGGAGAGTATTTATATTTTACTCCCTCTTTGACATCACTTGAGATCTACAGGCTGAGGGCAGATGGGGCAAGCAGCGCAATTGAACTGGCTGTTACTTCAACATTGGCTCCTGGCAGTCAATTCGGTTATTATAGACCCATGAGGCTCGCCATCCACGACGACAATCTTTATTGGTCACAATGGGCAATCTCCGCAGGTGAGACAAACATAACAGCATCGCTGATGAAGGCAGTTATCGCTCCCGGTGGCACATTGGCCACTTCCAGCTTGTATCTCACTACAAGTCTGGCCGGTAATCCAAACTTTGTGATCCCCTACTACTCAGGACTAGCAGCAGACTCAACACACATATACTGGTCGGGCCCATATCTTGGTCTGGGCGATGATGACAATTCTGGTATTATGAGAGCCAGCCTTACTCCGAACGACACTGGCTCTTTTGAAATGCTGTACCGGCCAATGTCACACGGAGATTATGACCCAACGTCTGTTGGCCTGCCGGGCAACCTAATGGTTGATTCATCTCAAAACAAACTGTATTATGTGGATCAGGGCGGAAAAACAAGCACTGATATTCTGTACAACCCCTCCATCCGTATAGCGGATATTGAAACTCCAAATCCTGCTACGATAATAAAGTTGACAGACTCATTCTCAGCAAGCTTAACGCCACCAACTTGTGAATACCCTGTGACACCAAGGGTTTCTTTCGCCATCGATTCAAATTCTTCGATGTTGTACTATTGTGAAACGGATCAGAGCTCCTCAACTTGCCCCGATTTGGGCAATGCAACGATCTTCCATGAAGGCAGCTTCCACTCTATTGGAACTGATCTTAGGACAAGCTTGGTAGGCTCCAGTATATATATAACGGCTTCAGGCGGCTCTATTATCATGAGTGGTTCCAACCCAACACAAATAGGAGATACCGAAATAGACGGAACACTGCTACTTGGCACAGAGACGGCAACGCCATCACAGCCCCAATCAGGATCCAGTGGGACGGACGGAAGAATCTATGTGAAGGGCGGAAACCTTATCGTCCAATACAATGTCACAGGAAGTACTTATTATAAATACCTCGACTTAACTGGAGAGGGTGTCAACTGGAACTTCAGCTCTTCAGAGCCGTAGAAAGAAAAGCCAATCACTTTTATAACATCTAAATAATTACTACTGAAGAATAAAGGCTTATAGAAGCCCGATATTGATGTTATAATAAGGTACTCATGAGCAACCCCGGAAACAAATCAACAAAAAGAGCCCCGTTTACAATGTTCAGTTCCTCTGCCGAAGGGGGATATTTAACAGAGTTCCATGAAAATTTCAAAGAAGGCGTCCAGATTGCAAACATGCATACGGACACTTATGGCGATTTCCGCAACCCGCCAATGCAAGGTCCATTTACGGAACAATTCGTTGGCGGTGCCTTTTTCCGACATCAACCTCTTACTAACGACGACAACGGCTTCGAGTGCCCACCGGGTGAAATTCCGGGCTGCGATGACCCCACCGCAAGCAACTACAATCCGTGCGCCACTATGAATGATGGGAGCTGTCTATACGGCCCCATCTCTTTTTCCACCGACGCTGAGAGATTAGAGGGCTTTAATATTGATGCAGCTGCAGGCTCGCTGACAATTTCCCGCCCCCAGCGCGGCTTTCTTTATCGCGATGCCTTCGCAAAGCGACCCGTCAACATCAGAAACATCAAAAAGCGCAGCCCAGGAAACTATAGCCAAGAATATGAAGTCATACAAATCGCAGGAAGAACATTAAATCCTCGACACTACGCAGAATACCCAGAACAATACACTACAGATTATCCTCTTCATATGGGGACAGAAGGAAGAGTTTTAAACACTCTCAACGCAGCCGGCCAACCTGCAACCGGAACACTGCCCGACTATACACTGCCCGACAATACGGGCTCTCTTAATGAATTCATTTTCGTAAACAAGTTCTCAGCTCCCGGCGACAGATACACAATGTCTCGCGGCTTTTTAAATCCAAAGGGAGAAGAACTCTCAGGATATAATGCAAGCCCATTCAGAAACCTGAATGTCAAGAAGGAGTTGTCAGCAGATTTGGCAACACATACGCCAAAGGCAACAGACATCCCGCCAGCATCTGGTACACTTTACCATACGACGAATAGGAATACGAGGTACTACAAACAGGTGAGTGATGCCGTGGCCAGTAGTGTCACGCCAGCAGGAAACTGCCATCAGATAGCTATAGATACTGCAACGCAGAAAATTTATTGGACGGACTACACTGCCGGTACGATTAGTCGTTCCAATGTCGACGGGGCAGCAGTCGAAGAGTTGGTGTCTGGCATTTCCGGCCCCTATGGTATATCCCTTGACACCTCCGCCGGAAAGCTATACTGGGCCGAGTATAGTGGCGGAAATATTAATAGAACAGACATAGAAATCCCAGCCGGAGAGACTCCGGCGACAAGAACAATAGACAACATCGTGACAGGACAAGCCGTAATCTACGCAATCATGGTGGCTCCCCATCTTCAAAAAGTGTATTGGTCTAGCCAAGCCGGACTCGAAATCAGGGCAAAAAACTCTGACGGTTCAGGGGACGTTACAGCCATAACCGATTCTGAAAGAACAGAAGGTATGCAGTATGATCCTGTTACGGATAGAATATTTTTCACCAAACAGGATTACCCGTCGGTGAGTGGTAATATATTCTCAACTCTTGCCGATGGAAGTGGTAGGATAGAAATCCTGAATTTCCCTACATCCATCCCCGCTGGACTCTCGGTAGATGGAAATCTTGGACAGATATACTGGACAGACAAGATCAATGGCGAAATTTCGAGAGCAAACCTCGATGGAAGCGGATTAGAAGAGCTTCTTGATGCCAATAACGACCCACGCGGTACCGCCTTGGACATCAATAGGGGAATTTTATATTGGGCATCCAACGATGATCAAACTCTAAAAAGGATCACACTCCCATACCGTCCAGTCTACGACGACGGCTACGTCACCCACGCAATCCCACAAAGCAGCTTACAATATAGCTGGATCAAAGACTCTGCCACAACAACCAGAGCAGAATTCCAAGGCTTCGCAACAGGCAGTGACATTACCTTTTACCCTTCAACCTATGACTTTATGTCTATGGGAACCATCAGGGTTTCAGATCTTGGCCCAACACAAGCGGTTGTTGGAGAATATTTCTCCTATACATTCGACGGCTTCACGTTATCCGGAGGAGCCACATCATGGGCTCCACCCGACGTAACCTTCACAGACGGGGAGCAGCCGTCTTGGATGTTTTACAGCTATGAACTATCTCCCGCCTCTGTTACTATATGGGGGACACCACCAACTCCAGCTTTTATACGGGACATCCCTATGATTGTTCAGTTCACCGATGACATGGGCGGCTCTGATGCGAAATCTGAAACCATCGAAGTTATCGCTTCACACCCATACACTACTGTGCCCGGTCTCGTGCCGCATGTCATGAATGATGTATATATCGACGAAGCTGCAGCTGTGCAGGACTTTGATTTCACAGGCTCTGTTTACACTTATAACTCATGGAAAGAGATTCGAGGAGGAGAGCTGGCCCTATCGAGATATTACAGGAATCATAACATCCTCCCAGTGGCCAATATGACAGACAAAGTAAAGCAATATATAGAGCCGCCAGTCGTGGCAAACAACCAACCTTTGGATTACATTTTGGCCATCGACAACACTGGAACACCATACAATATCCGAAGCGCCTATGGCAGCAAGCTGCAGAGGTATTCGAACACCGAGATAAACAAACTGGCCAATGTAACAATTTCCGATGCTGGAACGGAGTATAGTAAAATAAAGCCGCTTTACTTGGAAAGGTCCACGAGCGACACCAATAACCCCGTCAAAGCTTTCTATTCCTTGACATACGGACAAGCAGTTTACCCGCAGAGCAAGAATGCATTTATGAAGAAGGTGCGAATTCGAGGGAAATACACTGAGGTTCCCGGCACAGGCGAAAACGGGTATGATCGGCTATACGGAACACAACGCACCTTCTATAGTGCCACCGAGCAAAGAAGTGAGGGCGCCCTAAACTCGCAAGGATGTGCACCAACAGAATTCTCCACGCAAGAGGTTTATGCAGAAGATTTTGGTCCCGGAACTGAATGGGCGAACTATTCGCCGATGATTTCTAGAGACAATACCTCTGGAATTGCTTACGATAATACCAGTGGCAGCTATTGTTTTATCTTTGGCGGACAGCAGAATGCCAAAACAGAGACAAGATACATCTCTCTAAAACAGCCCGTGATCGGCGCGTTTACAGCCTCCTTCAAGGCAGTGTCTCACCCATACTCACCACTCAACCTTACACCATCTACACTCGGCGTAGACAGCCGACTTGTGGTTGTAGAGAAAGATGCCGTCGTTAGACCAACTTCAGATATACGGAGAACCACATACTGTGCGAATAAAGATTCGGGCTGGACAGCAGATCTCACCGGCCCAGGCTGGACATCTTTTTCGTATGAGAATTATTATTATTCACCCACCAATATTATAATCATGCAGCCCTCCCCTCAATTTGTGGACTACTCTGAGGCAACAGTCGCCCTAAAGGATCTGGAAATCTCATATACTCCAGCCACAGACCTTATTGCCTCAGACGCCTTTGCCCCAATGGGAACATCAGGAGATAAATCCTTTTATGCCTCTGGAACCTTCGATGAAAACATTGGAGAATTGAATTCAGATACCGATATAACAACTCCATATAAAAAGGTACAGACCTCCATTGCTTACAGTGAAGAGGTCAATAACGTTATAAACCACATTTTCCCTGGCCAAGAGTTGCCATCTACAAACTCAATCACCGAAGCTGATTTGGCCGGAGAGCAAATTTCTTTTGGATACACAGAAAGACTAACAGAGGAAATCTCTGGCCTTACACCTGCATATTCTTCGTATGAAGACTACGCGGAAAACGAAAAGCATGCCATAAAAGAGGCATCAATCCTGCCAGAATTTAGAATCTCTGAGCAAATGCCCTTCTATGTTGAGCAGAATGGCGGAAATTTTCGAAAAGAAAATAAGAAATTTTTAACTCTGCTCGGAGCAGAATACAGCGCCTCTGCAGATAGTGCAGCTTCGGTCGCATTTGACCCAGACTTTGCCCAAGCTCATTTGTTGTCAGAGGGTGTCCCAAATTTAAAGAAGATTAGGGAAGACCACATCGGCCACTCAAAGCCTCGAAGAATATCACTTACAGCGAAGGGAGTCAAAAAACTTCTCCCATACAACGGATTTTACCCTGACACTAGAACTGTCCAACTCGCTAACACCTTGAGCTCCTCGCTCGCCGCTGGTATTAAGTCTTATGTTTATGATTCCCTCACAGCCGCCGACTCTCTAGAGACGGAACGAAATGATGCAACCGGCTGGTTTGGGTTTCTGAAGACAATGATGTCGCCTGGCATTCTGCACAATAGTTTGAAGGGAGGCATCGCTGTCGACTATCCAGTTTTTGGTTCTCCCGTCAACGTTGAGGGAAGAAAGCACGACTCCGCGTTTGGAGATGTAAAGCTACTGGATGCCCCAGATACAAGAATCTCATTTGATTCTCTCTACAACTTGAAAAAGAATCTCCCCGTCGACACACCCATTTACACTCTAGCGACTTCGGATAAACTGCAGGATAAAAAGGACACCTATCCTTTTTATTTTAAATGGGACGGCACCAAGAAGCCATCGTTCGAGCTTGGCATGCATAATTTTTTGGCAGAGAGTGTAAAATTCTTTCTTAAGGGTTCCGAACTAAACTCCTTCTTATCTTCCCCTACTTCTGATTTTGGAGCAGTGGTGCCGTATAAAAAATATTATATGGATGTTGTCTTAGACGACGCAACGCAAAGAAACAAATTCCTGAACGTCAAAGGTCAAGCAAATCAGTTTGCTAATTTTCTTTCTACGACACCGAAAGACGATCAGTTGCCCTTTTCGACCTTCTATGGTCATGCAACCGATATCTGCCCCGATGGTTACGGCGGATATTATGCAATGGTGGGGGCGCCCTGGTATTATTCATTCCCAATCGCCCCCCCCGACCTTTGGGGCATGGCAATATTGTACCATGTTGATTCGTCGAACCAGAGAACAGAGGTATGGAGATCGACTGCAGCCGATGCCAACAATAGCGAATCTTGGCTAGGAACTTCGGTGGCTGTAATTTCAGGATCAGATGGTGTTTTCTTCGGCGCCGGCGCAACACGATATAATGATGGCACTTACACCAACGGCTATGCAAAGTTTTGGAAATATGATGGAAACACGGTTTCGGCAATTTCTCCGGGCGGCTTCGGATTACCGTGGACCACCGTACAAAATGCCACAAAGTTTGGCGTTGCAATGAAGGGCTATTATGACGAGACAGTAAATATTCCATATTTTGCTGTAGCGGACTTGGGGACGTCTGTAGGCGGAACGGACGCTTCAGGATTAAACCTTTTCGCCATCGATGATCCCGGCGGGACACCAGAAGTGCACTGGAAGATGTGGCAGAACTTTGATTACACGGAAAACAATATTTCGGTTGAACTCAATTATGGCATGACTGATCTTGCGATTCAGAAAGTAGAGTTTTCATCAAGTCCTTCCGACAATCGCCTCATTATTTTACATTCAGCCACCGCATACAGGGACAATGCTACTCACCCTAATTACAGTGGTTCGGTACAGGCTGTCTTGTGGGACGAGACCACCAGTGCCGGCACCGCCCTTGGGCCCTACGTAGATCCGATAGGTCCAATCGTGTCTGGCCCAATGTTTGGTTCTAATGTCTCCGTTGTAGAGACATATAACAACGGTTCAACCGCCAAGGGAATCGTTTCGGTAAGTCGTGGCAGCGATTCAAGTTTATTTAATAGTACAGGCTCACAAGCTCTTTTCTGTGTAGATTTTGCTCCGGCAAACTTTAGCCTCGACCCAGCCGATGCGGATACGCGGATGATGAATGTGGCAGCCTTCCCTCAATACACCAACCCCTATGGTTATGGCGGCACCCTGTGGGGAGTCTCAGCTGACTTGCAAAAAGATCCAGACAATGGTGACATTATATTGGTTTCAGGAGATCCCTATTATTACTCTACTGGTAGTTGGGGCGGATATAATCTCGCCGGCGCCGTAGAACTACAGAGGTTCCCTGTTAAGTTTTTCGACGAAGACGGTGTTCCTTACTACTTTCCTACTGGCTCACTTGCTGACCTGACTACGTTGCAGGACTTTATGGATGTCTCTACTCAAAACCCGAAACTCGGCTATCCAGTGGCGACTACAATGATCGACGATAAACTTCATGTCCACGCAGGCGCTGTACAGTACAGTGGCTCACTGTCTGCCGGCGGCATGGCCTGCGTTTTATATGAGGAGAGCAGAGAGCAAGACTACAGGCAAGATGGGAAGCTATTTGGATTTCCATTGGACGGATATTATGATCCGGCCTACTGCACATATACACCCCCTGGTTTTTATGGTGAGTCCATTGCGAGACTGTCTTTTTCTTCCGCCACCGGTGGTGATGTTGACTTAGAAGAGATTTTAGAAAACATGCAGGTCGAGCACCTGCATACGCTGGCCGGGAACAGGATACAGACTATCACAGGTTCACACCCAGTTTATACAACGACTCAAGACGAAGCTCAAACAACGGTGTCATCCTCTGTGGATCTTTTTGGCAAAGTCACAAATCCAGGCATGGAATTTTCCGTATCAGAAGATGGCGCCCTAACCCGCGCCGACCGAGCAACTCCAGCAACAGCCGGATCGGCAAGGTGGGCGATCTCAACGAAGTTTGAATGCCCAGTAGTAAACGTATCTTCCAGCTTGTATCGCGAGAACTATTCGACCTTTAACAATCAGATCTCCTCCTCCGTCGCGCTGTCCTCCAGTACAGTTTCCTATGATCCACCTCAAAGTACGTGGACGAGCTATACCGAAAATCCACCCACCGAGAACTACACTTTCTCTTTAAGGGATTCTTTTGACTTATCTACTGTATCTTCCAACACAGGATCTTTAATCGACTTGTGTGGTTTCACGCCCGGCGACAAGCAGGTGGGCTCACTCGCAGACCAGAAGACAATCAGCGAAGCAATTATGGTAATCCCCTATACTAGCCGGCCAATTCGAAACAAAACGATAAAGCTTGAAGATGGCATGTATTTTTTCAAAGTCGGAAAGAGAGAGCTAAAGCGCCAAAGGAAATCTATGGAAGACAACGGATACGCTATCAGCGAAGAAGTTCCAGTCACATCCATATCTGAAGCAATCGACGCTATGAAGAATTATGTTATACCGCCTCAATACAACTTTGTAAAGTATGACGACCTCTCTCCCTTTGTTGCATATTTTCTGAAGTTTGAACACTCTCTTAATCAGGATGATTTGAAGAAGGTTTGGCAGGGAATCTCGCCATCAATTGCCGTAACTCCAGAGACCGACGAGGTAGACATCTCTCACGACATCGATAAACACAACTTTTTTTACGACATCAATATCCCAAATGATATTAAGTTTATGATATTTAAAGTAAAGCAAAAGGCAGAATGGAATTACTACAACGTAACTACAGACTCCACGGACGATGATCGTTTCAGGTTCGATTTCCAAGGCAACGGACAGGTAGAAGTTGTGCCAGACTATAGTTATAATTGGCCTTATGATTACTTCTCCCTCGTGGAGAGGGCCAAGGTTAGCGTTAACTTTACGCTCAAGAAGGATGAGGAAGACACAGAATGACCTTTTATAACAAAAAAGAGGAAGTTATCGAGGTAGAACTGACGTCATTTGGCAAGACCATGCTGGCTAAGGGGAAGCTGAAGCCGTCATATTATGCATTCTTTGATGAGGATATTATATATGATCCTGAGTATGGGGCATCTTCATCCGAGACAGCAGACGAAAGAATTCGAAATCAAACCCCTCGAAGCAGAGTACAATACAACTACTCTAGCGTCGAGGATGTAAAGTCAATGAGGGAAGAAATAATCCCCACCACCGACGGAGAGTCAGTAAGGCAAGTGCTGGTTCAGGAACAACGACGCCGAAACGTCTTTCCACCAATTGGCACATCTGCCAACAGCACCGCTTATCATCCTTCTTGGAAGGCGTATATGTTGCAAGGAGAGCTGGATTCTTCCTCTCCTGACATCACTATGGACGATTCTACAATAAACATCCCTCAGATGGAGTTGGCCACAAGAACTTTCACTTCTAAGGCAATTAGGGGCTCCGATTTCAACTCATCTTTGTACGGATACACTTTTCCCGATGGGAGCAGCGTCACATTAAAAGAGGACGAAAACTCCGAGTTTCTCCTGTTCTTACTGGAGGAAAATGCCTCTTCTGATTCCGAGAATTTTTCAATTGAATTTTATGAAGTTGAGGAGCAGAGTGGCAAAGAGTTTTTAACTCCACTTTCCTTTCCTAAAAAATTTGAGAAAGACAGAATTGTTGACGGCATAATGTTGGACAATGAATATATACCTGAACTCGACCCATCGGAAGATCCTACACTTGTTGGCTATTATTTCGATGTCGAGGTTGATTCTGAAATTGATCCCGCCATTTTGACCAAAGCCATGCAGTCTGGCCGGTTTGCCGATATCCGAGATTTGGAGTCATTTGCAAACAGTGCCAGATTTAAAGATGGCGATCTAGAAAGACTTACAGCAGGAAACTCAGCAACTGACATTTATGGACTTAGCCTTTCTGATATCGCAGGAATGAATGAAGAGGCACTAAGAAGCGCGGAAGAGAGAGCTCAGTCACAAGAGAATCTCTACGACGAAGAGGATAACACCAATGGCTGCGATTGATCTTATAGGAAGAACAGTTCCAAATGTTATATTGGATACAGTTATTTTAAGGAGCGAAACCGGCTCCGATCCTACTGCCCTGAGAAAAATAGAGCTTAGGATGCATATTCCAGAATATATCTATGAAGACGGCACAGGGACTTGGTATACAAATGGAGATTACAAGACCAAGTTGAAAATAAGAATTCGAGTTGAGACAGAAAACGGCTCGGAAGAAATAACAAAGTCGTTTGAACAGATGTCTGGGCTGGATATTACGCTGTTACAGTCCGAGCAGAAATTTAAAAACATATACTTTTCCGAAGAAATCGTTGCCGCCGAGCTACCTGGTTTATTGACGGCCACCAGTCCGGAGATGTTGAAGGTGTCCGTGGAAACCATCATTCCCGCCTACAACTTATCCCCTCCGATTAACTTTGGGAATATCGGGTTCACGGAGCTCAAGGGAAAAACCTCTTCTGTAGATGTTATCGCCAACGGAAACGTCTTGTCGAGAACAGTTGGCTACTTCTTGGAAGGAACATTTTACAACGGCCCAAAGACACAACTTACAAACGGAAGGTGGGTTACTGGAGACGCCCAGAATGAGGCATCGCAGTTTCTAATAGAAAGAGAAGTTCCAAATATAAAAGTCATGGATCTCAGAGATACTGGTCTGTATCAAGATGTCCGTTACGGCAGATGGGATTCCGGCGTAGATATCACTAAAAAAGGAGCCTACTTTTCTCCGATGAGTACAACCAGGGACACCAATGGAGTTGCAAGGTTTTTGTTTACCCTTGATTATAAGAGAGCATATGCAGAGAATTCTCTCTGGGACTTCATGTTCGAGAGACTTTCGGAAAACCTTCAAGACCGTGTGCTGCTGTGGTCTTCCTTGAGAAAGTTGGCCTTGAAAAGAGTGCGCGTTGGTGCAGCATTCGTAAATGATGTTCCTCAAACCATTGTTTCGAGTGGCGAGTTGTCGGGAGACAGATTTGTAGATTACTCAGACTCCACTGCCTCGATCAAGGAAGAGGAATTTAATTTTCAGAAGGGGACTTTATTTTTAAGATCTTTTTCTGGAGCCGATAAATCCTTTAAAGACATTTCGTTTGGAGAGTATGCATATATTGCAGAAGCAGAAATTAGAGACGGGATGTATCAATTTGTGAGTTTCCAACTTGAAGACCTCAAAAAATCATACCAGCTTTTAAGACAATATATAAATAGGATGCAACAGGCCGGCCACATGACGTCGGATCAGCGACCAACAGCAGCATTTAACAATAAAATAAATGCAGAAACAGATTTTTTAAACAGACCCTATATAAGAGCCCTTGTTTCAATGTCAGAAGGAATATATTTCTATGAAGGCAGAAGCGTGAGCGAAGAGGCAAAGATATTGAGAACACTTAGGGCAAAGTTGAGTCCGGTCACTTCCACACTTGGCACGTTGCTTGAGGTGCTTGGCGACATGGAATCAGTAATAACGATTACTCAAAAGAAGCTGGACGCTATCAGCGACAAAGCCGCCACTGCCACTACACAGGGCGCCCCGTTTGGGAACATGGTATATTCCGTTGAAGAAACATTTACCAACCTCTTTGATGCAACGAAAAGTTTTAAAACCGGCCTAAGTTTCCTTTCCGCTACGGAGATACTGGAATCCTCCGACGCCACGGGCCTCAAGGTCGTATCTTCTGAAAAGTTCGAAAAGAGAGTCGAAGCCGAGGGGATTAACTTCTTTAATTCAAAGGAACCCACGTTTACCATACAGGGATCGCAAGATACCCTCTCTGAAACAGGTAGAACCACTTCGTTCACTTACTTAACACCAACATCCGCGAGAGTGGGAAATATCGTGTATGCGGTTGGCCCAACAACGGGCTTAACCTCGACAGAGGGCATCGATGTCACATCCCTTTCTCTTGGAGATTCTAAGGGAAAATATAAGACCGTGTTATCTGACTTAAGATATTCTAGAGTTACCGACAGCGGCGTCGGCGCAGAGCCACTTACTATTACTCCGGTTTCCGATCCTGATTTCGAATCAATCGCACCCGAAGGTGAGCCAAATCCGAACAATTCCGCCGTTGACACAATTTACAGCTTCGGGTCTTCAATCGCTGCTGAAAGTTATAACAGCCCGTTTGAGTTCTTGAGGGTTGATAAGATCGAGGGAGACAGTGTTTTTATTACTGGCATTACGGGCCAAATGGCAACCCTAACAAAAGAAAAATTCAGCCTGCTCCCAAATTACTTTAAATCAATATTGGCAAACTCTCAGGTATTTGGCAATAGTTATTCAAAAATTTATGATAGTGCGTCCAATGGCGACGTCGATCCCTATAGCTTGATTATAGGCTCGGTTGCAAAGATCGAGGTTCTTACGGGGTACAAAAAAGAAAACATTGAGTATGCCATGCATACAACCCGCCGACCAGAATACATGGTCCGAGAACCCATCTGGGAGCCTCTCACTTATGAGCTTTACAGAAGAAACTCAGGTACGAACCTTTTGTGCCGCCTGTCAAAGTATGATAACAATGCCATCGGTTTTCATAGGAGCAATGATGCCGCAATATACAACCACTACTTTGTGCTCGACGCACCAGTCGTCTCTACGATTTACGGAAACGACGGAAGCAATAATTTGCAACTAGATTTAAACGGAGCGAGATCAATCAATGATCTTGCAAATATATTCAGTAACTATGGGATTGATTATAATCCAGGTTCCGGTACCGGTGCTGACGATGATATTGATTTCGGCGCCGATGCTTGCGCTGCTCTATTGGATGAGCAGTTGGCAGAACAGATGAGTGGTGCAGACGTAACTGCAGCCATCGATGCCTTAAAGTTGCAGCCGATGAGAGAGGGCGACATCGCCCCATTTGCCGGCGTCCTTATTGATTCTGAGTCGGCCGAAGAAATAAGCGATGTACTTAGCGATATAGATTCTACAGGGGGAAGTGAGTAATGCCAGAGAATAACGATTTTGTTGAGCCAGTCAAGCCTGTGGTCACACCACCTCTTGATACGGCGCAAGAAGCACTAGATCAAGAAGTTGTTCGAACCAATCTACCACTTCAGTTGCCGCCACATGCAATGCCTTCCATAGACGGGAAAGGCTCAATGGAGGATATCTTTTGTGTAGCTAAATCTACGATTAATCGAGACCCCTTCCTGCTAACTCTTGGTGGCTCCTATATTATCGATGGTGATTCGATCACCACCCAAAACAATGCGTCCGTCCCATTTGAAGCCGTCTACTACATCACTGATTTTACTGGTTCCGCAGATCCACTCGGCGGCACTACCACTTTTGCCAAGATTATACCAACGAAGACTGGAACTAAAATGCCAGCGTCACCCACTAACACTTATTTTCACGACGCATTTGATGTTCCTGTGCGCCCCATTTCCACGGCCAAAACAGTATACGGAACCTACATTAGTGATTATGAGGACTATATTGCAGAGCAGACGCAAGATCCTGAGTTGACAATGATGGATGTATATGGCACCGTCTTATCACTTGGCAACGACTCAGAATTAAATAACGCAGCGAGGAGAGTGTACCCTAATGGCACACCCCTAACGACAGACTGGCAAATTCAAGATGGCAATCAGTGGGCCGATCTCGATGCTGAATCACGGATAATCACATATTTTAGAGATTTCGGAGCTAATAGTGTTCAGCCTGCACTAAACTATAAAAACGTAATCTACCCCCACAACGCCGTTGTTTCAGCAAACAGTGCGTTTGCACTAGCAAAAGATTCTTTTCCATTCTATGTGAACTTCAACATTAATATGGCCCCCTCTGGTGATATGTGCAAGAGTCTCATAGATACGAAGTATGCAGATAAATTCACCGCCAATATCGGAGCCACAATCTCAAATGGAGATGTGTTCACGAGAGAGGATCTTGTCCAGCAAACCCGCGACGGCATAAAGAATTATAGGTCAAGAGTTTACGACGCAAACTTGCTGGCCACATATGATGCCTCATCCTTTATATCAAATTCGGTTGTACTGGGAACAGAGGAAGATCTCAAAGAAGCGTTTCCGAGCTTGCAGCCAACATTCAATGACGTCATCGAGGCCCTGAAGTATCTCATTGATTTAAGAAACTTGCTGACAACAAACGCTCTCAACTTTATTGACATTGCTTCAGGGAAGAAATGCTACTCAGAGGTGATTGTCTATAGAATAGCTAAGTTCTCCGAAGAAGATCCGCTGGCCCCAATTCAGAACTTTTATTTCTTCAATAGCCCTGACGCATCTACTTTCAACTTTATGGACTCACAAGTGGTTCCTGGCAAGATGTACAATTACAAAATCTATGCTTATTCGTTTGTTGCTGCAACCGCTTACGAATATGACAACATTACAGATGAGGAAGTTTTCGGCATCGCAAAGGTCAACGCATTCTCAAAGGCACAAATCGCAGAAACACTAATCTCAGAGACTAGGGCGTTTGTCACGAGTCTGCCACCGACAAGCCCAGAGGTGGAGTTTAGATCCTTTCTCGGAGAAGAGAAACAAATCCAGCTCCTCTTTCAAGATAGTATCCAACGGATTGTAGAGCAGCCAGTCATTTTGAATCAGGAAGAGAGGCTTCTTGCCAACCGTCTCAGGGTTTCGCAAGGTGTCACACACGAAGCCCCGCTAACTTTCTTTAATGATGACGAGACTAAAGTCTATGAGATATATAGAAGCACCGTTGCTCCTGACCGGGTTGATGATTTTGCCGACAAGCTTTCCCGCCGTGTCACTGGCAAAGTAGTTCTTGAGGGCCTAAGATCAGATCAGACTTACTACTATATGTTTAGGACTGTAGACAGCCACGGAAATATATCTAACCCATCTGTACCATTTGAAGTGACGCTCATCGGCGGCCTCTCGCCATATCTTTTGGTAAATGAATATTTATATCCTTTTGTCGCTCAGGAGAAAAAACAAAAGCAGAAGCCTTTTAAGAGGTTCATGAGAGTAAGGCCGGCCCTTCAGCAACTCATGCTTAATACTTCATCCGGGATACAAGATAAGAAGTCTTCTCTTGACGTGAATAATGTGACTCTTGGAGTTGCCACCGACGGAAAAGTTTGGGGAAAGAAATATAAAATTCGAGTTATCTCGAAGGAAACAGGAAAGAAAATAGACTTTAATTTTAAATATGATTATAATTTTGATTATAGAGAACAATAATATTTAAAAAACCCGTCTATTTAGTGTAGAATACTATTTATCGTTACAGGAGAATGTAAAAATGGCTTTTTTAGATAACAGTGGAGACATCATTATTGATGCAGTTTTGACAGATACGGGCAGATATAGACTTGCCCAAGGCGATGGATCTTTTAAGATTTCTAAGTTTGCTCTTGGCGACGACGAGATTGATTACGCTCTTTACGATGCCGACGCATCCGACGCCACGGCCGATTTGCAAATTATGCAGACTCCGATCTTGGAGGCATTTACAAACAACGCATCTTCGATGAAGAGTAAGTTGGTCTCTCTATCGAGGAACAACATTCTTTACATGCCTGTCTTGAGGGAAAATAATTACAACCCAAATGTTTTAAACGAAGAATTTCAAATGTATGTTGTAGCTGCAGATGAGACCACCGAGAATAACACAAACCAGACTGATGCCAATTGGCTCTTTGGGGAAAACTTTCAAAATGCCGGACAAATTAGGATCGATCAGGGTATCGACAGTGATGCTATTTCACCAAAGTTTTCCATTGAGTCAGACTTGGAAGAGTCCCAATATATAATCGAGATAGATAATCGCTTGGGAACCATTGTGTCGGACACTGGCCCAGCTGCCAAGATTGCGTTTATTGATGATGATAATATCGCAACTTATATTCTTGCACAGAACACCGACCCTTCGTATGTAACAAAGAACGCAAGTACTTCCCAAGCAGGCGAAGTCATCAAGGGCCCAAGGGGCACAACAATAAAATTTTCAATTCAATCTTCAATCGAAGTTAACACGAGTACTTATCTTTTTGATACGCTCGGCTCCACCGGCGCTGCTCCCATGACGGGTCTGACCGGCGGATTTAAATATATCGACACAACTGTTAGAATCCAAGGCGCTACTACGGGAGCGCAGATCGATCTGCCAGTCAGATTTGTCAAATCATCGTAGAACAGGGGTATAAGAAATGGCAACAATTTTTAAGAATTTATCAAGCGACAACATCACGTCTACGAGAACGCTTTTACATGAATCAGTTCCAGTGACGGGAACAATCGTTTCCGGCAGTGCATATGATGATTCGAACATCAAAAACTACTCTCACGGCATGTTTCAATCAGTATATGATTACCCCATTCTGAGCTCCTCTGCCAATCATCTTTTTGATTTAACCTGTGGCTATGCAACAGGATCGCACTTGAATGTTTCTACCAACTCAGAGAACTCCAAGAAGGTAAACATTTATGGCCAAATGGCGCAAGTGCTCGTTGGGCACGATTCTTCTGGAAACATTTTGGAATTTGATAATGACGGCAACTTTGCCACTACTGGTGACAAAATTACAGAAGCCTATTTTATTAATCTTTCTCGGCTCCTAACCAAAGACGAAATCAAGAAGGGAACCTTTTCTCTTGAGATTGGTGACGGTACAGCTTATGACACCCCATTTTCTTCAACAGAAATAATTTCCGACGCAGGAGCAGACACTAACTATAGAACAAACTCTCCAGCCGGCGAATACGGTGTTTTATACACAGGTTCGGCTCCGTTTACGGAAGGTACAGGCGTTGGACTTATTTACTATCAAGCCGGAGTTGCTGTCTTGACAGCCTCTGTCTTTGGTTCGGCAATTATGAATACTGCAGATGACGAAGTAGAGGCAGCTCTCACCGGGACCACTATTCAGGATAATGCAGATGATCTCCGCCACCGTTATGAGAATATGTCTTTCAACAATACAATTGAGTTGAACTCTACCATTTACTTCTGTAACGCCAATCACAATGAGTTTAACTACAGCTCGAATCCAACATACTTGAGCAGTAGCCAAATCAGAGTTAAGGATGGAAATGCCCAGAAATCTCCATCTTCATATATCACTTCTGTGGGCCTTTACTCAGCTGACAATGAGCTTTTGGCAACAGCGAAATTATCTGAACCACTTAAAAAGGATCCCTCATCCACGCTCACGCTTAGGGTGAGGCTAGATTATTAGACCCCTTTTCCGAAGAGGAGGAGTGAATGTCCTTTTACAAGTTTGATAAGAAAGATATTTTACTAAACAAGATTAGATCCTATCCTGAAGTCAAGATTTATGTTGACTCTGGTAATGTTTACTATAACAATTCTTACGTGCCAGGCATAAAGCCTGTCAATCATATTTCTGGAAGTGAACTTCGGGTTGCACAAAATTCATGGAACTGCCGACCAGTGTTTGTTCCGTCTTCCTCCTATGACTCCCCAACCGTTCTTCCTGACACGATATGGACAAAAGACTATTTCTTAAGCTCAAGTGCCAACATTTCATCTGACTACTTAATTGGCGCACCCGTTGTTTATCCCGATAGCCCTCCCGATCCAAAACTGTCGGCACTGAAGAATACTTTAAATTATTATTCTAAAAACAGTATCAACTACTCCTTCTCTTCGAGCATCGGAGGGAACTCTTGGTACAAGCCAGAGCAAGACATGATGCTCATTAGCATACCCTCTATCTTATATGGCTCTCAGATCCAACCCGGCAGTATTAAGTTGAGCTTTTATGTAACGGGAACACTCGCGGCCGAACTAACTGACTCCACTAAGCGAGGAGATCTCACCGACGATAGCGGCAGAACTGCAGGAGTGGCTCTCTATAATGAGGGGTTCTTTCTGCTGACTGGCTCTTGGGCGCTAGGAGTAAGCACAGATATGAACTATCCGGTTCCTGACGACAACCCCCGATGGAAGTATTTCGGATATCAGAACCCTGCATTGACAGACTCTACATTCAATATAAGTTTCAATGGCACGACTTATACTCCGTCGATGACGATGTTTGCCCACGCAAACAAGGGAGAACTAAATAGTTCGAATAATCCAACTTTTATTAAGCACTCGTCATCTTTGGACGCCAACCAAAAGCTTCTTGTAACGAGCTCTCATATGTACGTGGAGAACAGCATGCGCGAGGTTGAGAATGTTACCTCGTCCTCTTTCGCTTCTTCTGGGTCTTTCGAAAAAACGTCGTACCTATCCTCTATTGGGGTTTATGATGATGATCACAATTTAGTTGGCATTGCCAAGCTCGCCACTCCCGTTAGAAAGAGGGAAAAAGATAGCTACACGTTTAAAATAAAGATGGATCTGTGATATAATATCTATATGATCTGTGGCCTTGATATTAGCACTAGCATTACTGGTGTTACATTACTTGACAATTCTGGAAAAATAGTGTATAATGAAGCTTGGGATACGAGAAAATTCAAGGATTTTTTCGCAAAAGCGGAGTTTATTAGAAGAAAAATAACATTCCTTACGGAGAGTTACGACATTGATGAGATATATATAGAGCAATCTCTGCAGTCTTTTCGCAGCGGATTCTCTTCTGCAAAGACACTTTCGTCATTAAGTCGATTCAACGGAGTCGTTTCTTGGCTCATGTTTCAGCACACAAAGGTAAAACCAGAATACTTATCGGCAACTTCTGCCCGAAAGTCTTGCGGAATTAAAGTTCCGAGAGGCTCAAAGGCCAAACAGGTTGTTGTTGACTTTTTGCTTGACAATGAGCCACAATTTATGGTAGAATATACAAGATTCGGAAATGTTAAACCTGAATGCTTTGATAAGGCAGACAGCATAATTATAGCAAAAGCGGGATATAATTGTCGGCAGGACAGAAGTTAAAAATTCTAAGATCTTTTCTCGGACATTCACAGAAGGTCGGAGCAGAACATCTTTTTACATGCCCTAAGTGTAGGCACCACAAGAAAAAGCTTTCCATAAATATAGGAAAGGACAGCTTTAAGTGTTGGATCTGCGACTACAAATCTCCATCTATCGCCAGACTCGTTCGGAGATATGGCGGGTTCAACCAGAAGGTTGAATGGGAGAGGATTTCAGGAAGAATCGATCTTTCATCGCCGGAGTCTGACCTTGTTTCGATGATAAACACAATCGGGGAAACAGCGCAGGAGTCGCTAGAAGAGGTAATTTCTTTACCGACAGAGTTTAAAACCCTAACTGGAACGCCTACCCACATTTCCGCAGTTAAGGCGATGAGATATTTGAACTCTCGTGCCGTAGACAAGAAGGACATCTTAAAGTGGAAGATTGGGTATTGCTCAACAGGCGAATATGAAGACCGAATTGTGATCCCCTCATTCAACACCGATGGCAGGGTCAACTATTTTATAGCCAGATCGTATGGCGACTCTTGGATGAAGTATAAAAATCCACCGGCCCATAAAGATATAGTTTTTAACGAACTGTACGTTGATTGGGATAGCGATCTTATATTGGTCGAGGGTGTCTTCGACGCCCTTGTAGCCGGAAATGCTATTCCACTCTTAGGGTCCTCCCTGCGTGAAGACAGCAGGCTGTTCTCGAAGATTGTGCGACACGACACACCACTTTACATTGCACTGGATCATGACGCTGAGTCCAAGGCAATAAGGCTAATTAATAGCCTCTTAAAATATGATATGGAAATATATAAAATTGACGTATCAGGCTTCAGCGATGTTGGTAGTATGCCAAAGGAAATATTTAGACAAAGAAAGAATTCGGCCATCCCCATGACTGGCTCTCTTTCTTGTCTTGAGTATGCATTGAATGGACTCGATGCACAATAGGAGAAAACAAATATGGTAAGAATCGCTCACATTAGTGATACGCATATACGTAATTTAAAATTTCACAAACAATATAGGGCAGCTTTCGAAGATATGTATGACAAACTTCGAGAGCTTAAGCCGGATTACATCATTCATTGCGGAGACATTGCACACCGCAAGACAGACATATCGCCGGAACTTGTGGACATGACCACTGACTTCATCAGGGGAATGGCAGACATCGCTCCTACCCATATTATTTTAGGAAACCATGATGGCAACTTGAGGAACGACAGTCGGCAAGATGCCATCTCCCCGATCATTGCGGCAATGGACAATTCCAATGTGCATCTATATAAAAAATCAGGAGAGTTCGACATTGGAGATGACATTGTACTGAATGTGCTATCTGTGTTTGACAAGGACAACTGGATTACCGAGCCGACCAATCTGGATAAGATTAATGTCGCCCTCTATCACGGCCCAGTCGCTGGCTGTAAAACAGAGACTGGCTTCATGCTGGAACATGGCGTCAACATTTCTGTCTTGCAGAATTTTGATTATGGCTTGTTGGGCGATATTCACAAGACAAACCAGAAGCTAGACCATGAAGGCAGGGTCAGGTATTGTGGATCCACCATTCAGCAAAATCATGGCGAAACAAACGACAAGGGATTTTTGATCTGGGATATCGAAGATGGGGATAATTTTTCTGTCACCCACCACCAGATCTTGAATATAAATCCGTTTGTTACGGTGATCTTGACTCCAAAAGGAAAGGTGCCAAAGGGACTGGATATTCCCGAAGGCTCCCGCGTTCGTATTCGCTCCATGAACCAGATTTCAGTCGGTGCGATGAGAAAAGCACAGGCAGTTATTCAGTCGAAATTTAATCCGGAATCAACGACAACTCAAAACAATGTTAGTGGTGTTGTCGGCAGCGTAGAAGATGCAGTGAGGGAAGCTCTAGAAGAGGATCTCCGAGATGAGAAGATACAGGAAAAGCTAATCACGAACTATCTTAGCGATTTTGAATTGTCTGACGAGATGTTGTCGGAGGTTTTACAGATAAACCGTCGCATGAATACGCTGGCCTCCGCAGAAAAAGACGAGGTTTCCAGAAACATCCACTGGAAACTGAAGAACCTTGAGTGGGACAACTTGTTTAATTATGGAGAAGGTAACAAGGTGGACTTCCAAAAGCTGTCTGGCGTTATTGGCATCTTTGGGGAGAACTATTCTGGCAAGAGTAGCACTATTGATTCCCTGTGTTATGCTCTCTTTAATAATACAACAAAGAGCGTTCGCAAAGCATACAATATAATAAATCAAAACAAAAGCCGGTGTAGAGCCAAGGCAGTTATTGATATTGCTGGCCAAGATTATGTTGTCGAACGCCGCAGCGAGAAGTATGTCAAGCGTCTCAAGGGCGAAGTTACCAATGAGGCGAAAACAGACGTTGACTTTCTCCTCCTTGATTCATCTGGTGATGCTAGGGAATTAAACGGAACAACGAGATCGGCAACAGATAAGCAAATTGCAAGGTATTTCGGAAATATAGATGACTTTCTGTTGACCTCTATGTCTTCACAGACAGATTCTTTGACCTTTCTTAAAGAAGGCTGCACCAAGAGGAAAGAGATTCTTGCCAAGTTTCTTGATTTGGTTCTTTTTGAGGAGAAGTTTGCACTAGCAAAGACTGAGGCTTCCGATCTTAAGGGACTCATCAAGGCCCTTGAGGGAAGGGATTATGACCGCGAAATTTTTGATACTGCAGCTGACCTCTACAGAAATGAGGAGTCCCTTGCAGAACAGAAATCTGACTGTGAGAGGTACAAAGAAGACCTGAAGATAACAAACGATGAGATAGAGACAATCTCTCAGCAGATCGATTCAATACCCTCTGACATAATCGATTCAGAGAAGACAAAAAAAATGGTAAAATCCCTCAATAAAGAGTTGGTCGGAATAAAGGATGCCGTCATTTCGACAGAGAAGGATAGGGTAAAAAATACCCAAGGGCTTGAAAAGATAAACGAATTCTTGTCTACTTTCGATATTGACTTATATAGAAAGACCAGAGAAGAGATTACATCACTGGAGAGGAAGATCGCCGATCTCTCTGCCGAGGAGGACTCGCTATCAAATACGTTTGCGGTAGCGAAGAAGAAATCCACGCTTCTACGTGAGGTTCCTTGTGGAGACATGTTTCTTGGCTGCAAGTTTCTTTCCGATGCATCTGAGGCGAGGGAGAGTCTTCCTGAGTTGGAGGGCAAACTATACTCAATTACCTCAAGAAAGGATGAGGCTTCTGAGTCTCTGCGCTTGCTTGATACCACCTCTGTGGATTCGAGGATTGATAATTATGAAAAACTTCTCGACAAGAAGGTCGAAAAAGAGAGAGCTATCGCAGAGGCATCACTTTTATCAGAAAAACTCATGCTAGAGGCAAAAGAGAAAGAGAGACACATCTCAGATCTTGAGTCAGACATCCAGATTTATGAAGATAATATTGAAGCAATTGAAAACCTGGAAACAATGCTGAAGACCAAAGCAACGCTTGAGAAAGAGGCGACGGGCATCATGGAGAACCTTGGGGCCTGCGAGGAGCAAGTTCTTGAGCTGTATAAGGTGAACGGTTCTCTGGAAGAGAAGCTTGCAGCCCTTGAGAGGGATAAGGAGACCCTAAGCCACAAGAGAGAGGAATATGCTGCGTATGATTATTTTCTTCGATGTATGCATGCACATGGGATTTCCTCTGACATCGTAAAGAGGAGACTTCCTGTTATTAATGCGGAGATTTCCAAGGTGTTGTCTAATGTGGTTGAGTTCGAGATATTTCTTGAGACAGATGGCCGCAAGCTGGATATCTTAATTAAACATCCCAAGTTTGATCCGAGGCCGATTGAGCTTGGCTCAGGCGCCGAAAAAACACTCGCCGCCATAGCGATTAGACTAGCCCTTCTCAGTGTTAGTACTCTGCCTCGCGGAGATGTATTCATTCTTGATGAGCCAGGTACAGCACTTGATGAAAACAACATGGAAGGTTTTTCTAGGATTGTTGACATGATCAAGACGCAATTCAACAAGGTTATTTTAATCTCTCACCTCGATAGCCTTAAAGACACTGCAGATGTCACAATTGACATAGATAGGAAAGATGGTTTTGCTCATATTGATCAGTAATGACTATTTACTTCTATAGTGGAGGTGACTATTATGAGCACTGATGAAAAAATTAAATTAGATACAATCGAGGAGAAGATTGACCAAATGACGTCTAAGTCCGGAGTACTGGACAGACTGTTCAGCAAAGTGGCTTCTCGCAAGTTAATGGTCTGGATGACAGCAACAGCCCTTATGTCTGTTGCGGCACTGGAGTCCGAGCATTGGGTTTGGATTAGTATCGTATATCTAGGTGGGCAATCTGCTATTGACATCTTTGAAAGGATCAAGGGGTATAAAAAGCAGTGAAGGTTACAGTAACCATATCCAGAAAAAAGGTTCTGACCAATAAGAGGGGGAAGTCGCTGGTGATGGTTTCTGGTGGACTAGATAGCGTGGCAGCACTTGTGTGGCTTCTTGAAAACACCGATGACCTTATTCACGTGCACCATGTAAGGTTGTTTAATTATGAAGACAGATCTACCCCTGAGTACGAGGCATATAAGAATTGTATGAAATATATAGAAGAAAATTATAGACCCCTGCATTTGGTTACAGAATCGGTCGTCTCTTGGCCAGAGCCGTTTTGCCCGTGGGACATGTACTCTTATATGTTCCAAGGCGCCCTTCTGATAAACTGCTATAATCCCGGCTTCAACCCTACGAGGATTGTCACTGGGAGCATCGACGAGGAAGACCCGAACACTAATGTGCACGTTCGACGAGGTGTTTCGTGGGAGATGTTTAAGCTTTTGTGCGAACATGCTGTTGAGTGGTATAAGCCGCTGCTTCATATGAAAAAGCCAGAGGTCGCTGCCATTTTGCCAGATGAGCTTCGAAGAATGACCTTTTCGTGCCGCTCCCCCATTGTTGAGGACGGCATTTATCGAAGCTGTGGCGAATGCCGTCCCTGCTGGGCCAGAAGGAAAGAGGACTAATGATAAAATTTAAAAAGGCTGTCTTGTTTTTGAAACACTATTGGTATTTCCCTGTCTTGTTCATTGTAGCTGCAGTGGCATTTATTGTCCACAGGAAAAAGGTGGAGATGCTGATCGACATCTTGGTCGGGTCAATGGAGAGCCACAAGAGAGAGATCGAAGTTTTGAACGAGGCCGAGAGGAAGAAGTCAGAGAGGCTCGAAAGTGCCGCCCTAGATCATTCGAAAGAATTGCAAGAAATATTTTCAGATGAGGCATTGGCACTTGAAGATGCCGGAAAACAAAAAGAGAAAAGAGAAAAATCACTTCAGGAGCTGGAAATGGAGATGCTTGCTGACGAGATGAAGAAGGCTTTTAAGAAAGAGAGTTAATATGAAGAGGTTAGTTGTGTGTATTCTGTTGTTTAGTTTCCCGACTTTTGCAACAGATTTGGTGGTAGAGGGAATACGAAAAGGCCAGCCATCCCCTTTTGACGGCGTTGTTATGGATGCAGACACGGCTGCAAAAGTAATTGCTGAGCGAGAGTATGAGATCAAGAAGTGCGATATTAAGATTGAGCACGAGAAAAAGAAGAAAGATTCTCTTTGCGACTTAAAGACCGAGATACTTGATGCTAAACTAAAAGCAGAGGAAGAAAAGAACAATGCCATTACAAAAATCAAAACAGAAGAAATCGAAAGACTTACGAAGGCTCTTGAAAACTCCTCAACCGACTACAGCGAGTGGTGGTTTGTTGGTGGCTTTTTCGCAGGAATTGTGGCTTCTATCGGGGTGTTTTACGCCGCCGTAAAAACTTCTCAAGGTGATGTGTGAAGAAAGATTTAAATGAGATAGCTTCATTGGAAAAAGCCATTTCCCAGAAATACGGAGCAGACACAGTGGTTAATCCAAAATCCACTTGGGATGCCGAGAGGGAAGAGGATTATATAGAACAGTTGAAAAAAGTAGCAAAATCAGAAGCTGCGACCTCTAAAAGCCATTCTCAAGTCGAATTAAACGGTTTTTTGTTATCTCGAAAACTAATTAATAAACGAAGTGAAAGGGTTTGTCCTGTTTGCGACACATATTCTTTCAGCAAAAGAGATGATTTATATATGAATCGTTTCGAGTGTTGTTTGAAGTGTTACATTAACTTCGTAGAAGACAGAGAAGAAAGATGGGCTACCGGATGGCGGCCCGAAAAATTGGAGAAGAATAGAGATGATTAAAGAAAAATTACAAGAGATTATTGATGTGCTGTCTGCTGCAGATAGAGATACGCAAAAGTTTGATCGCGGAAATGCTACAGCGGGAACCAGAGTTAGGAAGAACGCAATGGAAGCTATAAAACTACTCAAAGATATGAGAGCCGAAATTATCGACATTCGCAACGAAAGAAAAAACCACTAATTAGGAGAAAAGTAAAATGTCAAATATTGGAGATATTGTAAAAGGAATTAATCAAGCTGCAGCTAACGCTCACGACGGCGCGGTGGACGAAGAGGGTGAGCCCTTGGATATTGGATTGCACCGCGATAAGCCGACTCCAATAACTGACCGCCGCGTCATGGACGGCTTCGGCGTGTCCATTAATGGTACCACGATGCGTGTAAATTACCACCGCGAAGTTGCAACCAACGAGGTTATGGACAACCGACTGAAGACGGATATTGAAACATCCATTGAAGAGGTGGCGTCCTTTCTGAAGAAGGAATACAAGAAGATAACTGGCGAAGCCTTAAAGCTCAAGAAGTTGCCAGGTGACGTGATTGGAAACGTCCAGTCAACTTCTCGTGTCCGCTCTTGGGTGCAAGCACACTGTGACTATGAAATTCAGGGCGCAGACGGCCACAACGTAAAAGACAAAGACGGAATTGATGCCTCTATTAGAACCTTCTTGGAGTTAGGAAAATCCCCCAAGAAGCCCCAGAACGTATCAATCAGTGCTGCCGCTAACGAAAAATAGGTGACAGCCATGACTGGCTACCAGCTCACAAAAAAGCAGATTATCAAAGAGATCGTTAAATGTGGCAAGGATCCGGTCTATTTCACCAACACATACGCAAGGATCTCCCACCCACAACTGGGACAGATCCCTTTCAACACATATGATTTCCAGACCCAACTGTTAAGAGACTTCACAGATTATCGATTTAATGTGATCTTGAAAGCGAGGCAGCTGGGCATTTCTACGATCTCTGCAGCCTATATCGCGTGGCTGATGATGTTTCACAAAGAGAAGAATGTCCTTGTTGTTGCAACGAAGTTTGGCACCGCATCCAATCTTGTTAAAAAAGTGAAGCAGATTATAAAGAATCTACCAGATTGGATGGCAACCGCCAACATTACTATAGATAACAGATCCTCGTTTGAGCTATCGAACGGGTCTCAGATCAAGGCATCTTCGACCTCTGGTGACGCCGGCCGCTCGGAAGCCCTCTCTCTTTTGGTGGTTGACGAGGCGGCTCACGTCGAAGGTTTGGACGAGTTGTGGATGGGCTTGTATCCTACTCTTTCGACGGGTGGAACGTGTATTGCCCTCTCAACGCCCAATGGCGTTGGGAACTGGTTCCACAAGACGTTTTCCGACGCAGACGAAAACAGAAACGATTTTCACTCCACCACTCTAACTTGGGATGTGCACCCAGACAGAGACAAAGAGTGGTTTGAAAGAGAGACACGGAATATGTCTAGGCGCGACATCGCGCAGGAACTTGAGTGCTCTTTCCTCGCCTCTGGAGAGTCGGTGATCCACCCTGATGACATAACGAGGCTGGAGGGGTTGGTTGTTGAACCGAAGTACAAGACCGCTTTTGATAGAAATTTGTGGATCTGGGAGGAGTTCAAGCCGGAGAACTCTTACATTTTAGTTGCCGATGTTGCTCGCGGAGACGGTAAGGACTTTTCGGTATTTAACGTTATCAAACTAGAGACGATGGAGGTCGTGGCCGAATATCAGGGGAAACCAAATCTCGAAGCCTTTGCTGGACTACTCAACACTTCCGGCCGCGAATATGGCGACTGCATGCTCGTGGTGGAAAATAACAATATTGGCTTCAATATATTGGAAAAACTTGTGGATGTGCAGTACCCAAACCTGTACTATTCAAGCAAGGGATCTCACGAGTATGTAGACCCCCTTGTTGCTGAAACCAAGTCGTCCGCCATTCCTGGATTCACCACCTCCATGAAGACACGTCCCCTAATCATCGCAAAATTGGAAGAATATATTCGTAATAAACTACTTAAAGTGTATTCTATACGCCTAATCAGTGAAATGAGAACGTTTGTATGGAATCATGGACGACCCGAAGCCATGCGTGGCTACAATGATGATCTTATGATGTCGTTGGCGATTGCATGCTGGGTCCGAGATACGGCAATACTTACTAATAGTAGGTCCGTAGAGTACAGCAAGGCTTGTTTGGACGCGATGATTGTAACAAATACTAAAATAAACACTAAAATTCCTGGACAAATGGGTTATAATAGTTCATTAGACGCAGATAGATCAAGAAAAAGAGAAGAAACTATTAAAGAATACCAAGATTACATGTGGCTTTACAAAGGATAGAATATGGCAGACAATACAAGAAACCCCAGAAACCCCCAGTCGGGATTATTCAATAGGCTCACCAGACTTTTTTCGGGCCCCATTGTCAACCGCCGGACACAAACTTATCGACAGCAACGCCGCCGCCAGCTAAACAAGTATAAGAAGCAGTTCTACTCCACAAGCGGCCTCCAGTTTAAGAAATCGACGTACAACCCGTTTGACGTTATGCAAACAAATCAAATATCCAACCAAAACCGCGCAGAGCGGTATATGGATTTTGACCAGATGGAGTACACTCCAGAAATCGCCTCGTCACTGGACATTTACGCAGATGAGATGACAACATATTCACAAATACAGGACATGTTAAAGATAAATTGTTCCAATGACGAGATCAAAACTATCCTATCATCATTATATAGCAATGTCTTGAACCTGCAATTCAATCTATTCGGCTGGTGTCGCACAATGTGCAAATATGGCGACTTCTTCCTGTATCTCGACATCGACGAAGAAGAGGGAGTCAAGACAGTTATCGGCTTGCCACCGCAAGAAGTTGAAAGGATGGAGGGCGAAGACCCAACAAATCCGAATTACATACAATTTCAGTGGAATTCAGGCGGCCTGACTTTTGAAAACTGGCAAGTCGCCCATTTCAGAATTCTTGGTAATGACAAATACAGTCCATATGGCACTTCCGTACTGGAACCAGCCAGAAGAATCTGGAGACAACTCACTTTGCTGGAGGATGCCATGATGTCCTATCGCATTGTACGATCCCCAGAAAGACGTGTGTTCTATATTGACGTTGGCAACATTGCTCCACAAGATGTCGAGCAATACATGCAGCGCATTATGACTCAAATGAAACGAAATCAAGTTGTTGATGCTCAAACCGGACGAGTGGATTTAAGATATAATCCTCTGTCGGTAGAGGAGGACTATTTCATGCCCGTGCGTGGTGATTCCTCTTCAAAGATCGAATCGCTGCCTGGCGGAACATTCACCGGCGACATCGACGACGTTAAATATTTAAGAGACAAGCTATTCTCAGCACTCAAGGTGCCGCAGTCCTATTTGTCTCGCGGCGAAGGCGCAGATGAAGACAAGTCTACTTTGGCGCAGAAGGATATCCGCTTCGCTAGAACGATCCAGAGACTTCAACGCAGTGTTCTGTCGGAAATAGAGAAGATAGGCACTGTTCACCTCTATACTCTTGGTTTCCGAGGAGATGACTTAGTAAACTTCTCCTTGAGCCTGAACAATCCATCTAAAATTGCGGAACTTCAAGAGCTGGAACACTGGAGAACGAAGTTTGATGTCGCAGCCGGAGCTACTGAAGGATTCTTTAGTAAGCGATGGCTGGCCACGAACCTCTTCGGACTTTCAGACGATGAGATTATCAGAATGCAGCGAGAAATGTTCTTTGATAGAAAGTTCGATGCTCAGCTTAACGCAGTCGGAGAAGCAGTGGAATCAGAAGGTGGAATGGGTGGCGACTTCGGCGGAGATGATATCGGCGGAGATGATTTCGACGACGATTTAGGCGGAGACGATCTTGGCGGAGACGATCTTGGCGGAGACGATTTGGGTGATGACGAAGATGAAACCCTTCTCGTAGCACCCCCTGGAAGGCGAAGCGATAAAGCTGCAATTGGAGAATTTACCACAACCCCGAAGTCAAAGGGGAAGAGATACAAGAAGCGAGGACAGGGTGGCCACAAAGCGGCTGCACGGAACTATAGCATGGACGCCCACGCAGGTGGTCACAAGAGATCCACCACGACGGGAAACACTGTTCCGGGCCTCGATGGCCTTAAAACTCTCGCAAATGGAATATTTGAAGAGAAGGGCACTAATTATAAAAAGGACGAAAAGAAAATCCTATTGGCCAGCCACGAGCTTAGGCGTTTTGCGGAATCTTTAGTCAGTTCGGAAAAACCGGAGAAGGATGAAAATGGCAAAGCATAATAAAAAAAGAAACACTGCGTTCATTTTCGAAGCACTCAGTCACGAGATGACTCAGGCGATTGTATCGAAAGATGACGTCAGGCGACAAAAGATTGTAAAGATAGTGAGGCACCACTTTAAAAAAGGAACAGAACTCAGGAAAGAGCTGGATCTCTTCCAGGCACTCTCCGAGAACTATGGCACCAAGGACGAAGCTTCGAAAATTCTGCAGGAAGCCAAATCGAGACACTCCAAGGTCAATAGAGAGAAGCTGTTCTCTGAGCAGACAAAGCTCATCAATCGCATCAACAAAGAGTTATCAAAGGGCGTCTTCTCAAACTTTGTTGGAAACTACAAAGATTTGGCAACTATCTACAAGGTATTCAATGATGACACTCCCATCAAGGAGAAGATTTTATTGGAGGAGGTTGTAGTTTCTTCTATGGTCTCAGACTCAGATTCTGAAAAGATGAAGCCAGTAGATGGTGTTGTGTACAGCACATTTGTCAAGAAGTTTAACGAGGAGTATTCAAGGAAACTCCCAACTGAACAGAAGGAATTACTCAACAGATATGTGAGCTCTGTATCCGACAATGGCTTAGAATTCAAATTCTATCTTAACGAAGAAATCGGGCGCCTAAAGAAGAGGGTTCAAGAGTCGCTAGAGGTCGAGGAAATAAAGGCAGACCTACAGATGACAGACTCAACCAAGAGGGTTTTTAAAATTCTTGAGGATCTTTCTGAAGAGCCCCTTGGCGAAGAAGTGGTTAAGAAGGTAATGAGTGTGCAGAACTTTATATTGGAGGTAGATTCATAATGGCTATTGAAATAAAGGTGGATGCTGAAGCCACGCCATCCAAAAAAGAAGCCACAAATGAAAGGCCCCTAAGCTTCTCGCTCAACGCCCGTCGAAGCATCGACGGGAATATTATGATTTTCGATCATATTGACATCGATATAGTTTATGCACCTGGTGTACGCAAGGTCATGACCTTTGCAAAAGATATGCTAAGTGATAGTGTTTATGCCGCCCAAAACAGAATGTTCGAATACCTCTCAAAGCACGGAGTCGTAACGAGAGACACTGTTCAGGGAGGGAATGTTTACGGCTCAATGGAAGGAGCCGTTCCTGAGCCAGTTGGCGATCTTGATGCGACCAAAGTGTTCATGATGTCTATCGGCAAGTTCTTGGAAGAAGAAAAGCCCTATTTCATGTATGAAAAAGCGTACAAGGAGCAAGAACTGGAGGATCTGGTCGATCCAGACGCTCAGGACTCTACAGAGCTTGGAGAAGTCCCACAGGCTGCCAAGAAAGGCTCCATCGGAAAATTGAGAGGATACTGGAACGTCTAATGAACCTCTTGATGTTTGTTTTGTGTGCCTTTGGCCTAACACAAATAATAGTTTATGGTACAATTTTTGATAAAATGCGCCCCACAGAGGGGTGGCTTGGGTGTCTTTTTAATTGTTCTATGTGCGTTGGTTTTTGGTCTGGGGTATTTCTTTGGGGAATAAACGATTTTACAACACTATTTATCTTTGATAATAGCATCCTAACAGGGTTTTTGCTGGGATGCTTGTCTTCAGGTACTAGCTATATATTATGCCAGGTGGTTGGAGATGAGGGAGTAAAGTATGAACGGCTGGACAAAAAAGTGGATGCTTCAACCAGTAAGACGTTGTTGCAAGGGTAACTGACTCGGACGGGTAATGCCCGTCTTTTGATTTGGAGAAATTGATGTCAAAGTATTTATTAACCGAGTATTACGAGCTTTGCCCAAATGGGACATGCGAAGACCTGCTTACTGAGGCAGAGAAGCAATTGGTCAAGAACGGAGCAATGTTTTTGACTGGAGTTATGCAACGAGCTAACGCCAAAAACGGCAACGGCCGTCGCTATCCAAGGCCCGTGCTTGAGCGCGAGATGGAAAACTACAAGAAGCTCGTCCGAGATAGACGCGCCGTCGGCGAACTCGACCACCCGGACTCTGATGTTGTTAATTTAAAAAACGCATCTCATATTGTTACAGAGGTTTGGTGGGACGGTGACGATGTTAAGGGGAAGGTTCAATTACTAGACACTCCTTCCGGACAGATTTTGAGATCACTGGTGAATGGTGGCGTTAAGTTGGGAATCTCTTCTCGTGGACTTGGCTCTGTTGCCCAGTCCGGCAACGACACCATTGTTCAGGAGGATTTTCAGCTGATATGTTTTGACTTTGTTTCAGAGCCCAGCACCACCGGTGCCTTTATGGTAAAGGAAAGTAAGAGTCGAGCCAACAATATCACCACAAAGGCAGATAGAATAAACAGAGCTTTGAACAACATTTTAAAGCCGTGGGAGAACAAATAATGAAAATCCGCAAATCACTATTAAAAAAGATCATACAGGAAGAAGTTACTAACGCTAAGTTCATTAATGTCCGAGAAGATTCTGAAGAGCCAAGCATCATCGCCCCCGGCTTGGGAGACTTCGGCCAAGACGCCATCGCTGTATTAAAACAAACCAGAGAGTTTATCGACAAAATGATCGAGGAAGATCAGGTTTATGGCAATCTAGTGGACAGTTCCATTGCAAGGCTGCAAGGAATTGCCAAGTTTCACAAAGAACTGCAAACTCGCATGAATGAGGATAACTTTTTTGACACCTCTACGGAGACTGCTGAGGCTGCCGAGCAAGAGGCCGAGGACGACACTGCGCCAGTAGACGAGTCAAGCCGTCTTCTCGACGAAATCATCGTTCAGGAGATTATTAAAATATTGGGCGAAGGACCACTTAGCCACACTCATCAAGCCAGAGCACTGCAGAAAAAGGCCAAGGAGCAAGGTGCACTCGGTCATAACGATGCCGCAGCCCTGAAATATCATTTGGCTCAGTCTGAAAAAGAAAAAGCCGCATTGGGAGAAAAAGCCAATTGGGGCGGAAACAAGGGCGATCAAAACCGATCCGCAAAGCGAGGAGAAAAGTCCCTTGACGGCGCCGAAGATTTCGAGCCAGTTTTTGAAGAAAAAGACGACGACTGGATGGGCGATGTTAAATCGACTGGCGAGTGGACAGATTATACCGTAGCTGAATTAGAGAAAAAGAAGGCGACTCTCATGAAAAAAGAAAAGAGAACTGCTGACGAAGTAAAGACAGTGCGTCAATTGAATTTTGCCATCAGAGCAAAGAAGGGTGAGTTGAGTGAAGAAGAGCGAACTTAAAAAGATATTAAAACCCATCATTAAAGAATGTATTAAAGAATCTCTCTACGAAGAGGGTTTGCTTAAAAATATTGTCTCTCAAGTAGTTGAGGGCTATTCGGCTGGTACCCCAAAGATCGTGGAAGAAAAGGTCGTAAGTCGCATCGATAGCGATGAACAAGATAAGCATGCCGCGAAGATAAAGGGAAAGCTTGAAGAGACTAAAAAGAAGATGTTGAATGCAATTGGTTCATCGGCTTACGGCGGCGTAAATGTATTCGAGGGAACCACTCCAGCGCCCAGTGAGGGCGTTGCACACGCTAATCCGATGGAAGGGGTTGAGCCGACAGACTCTGGCGTGGACATATCGTCCATTCTCAATCCTTCTTGGGGAAAGATGATTTAGAAAGGTATTTATTATGGCAACCAACGTAACCGTTAAGCAGAGATCAGGAGAGTCATCAGAGAAGCTGATAAAGAGATTTATGAAGCAGGTGAAGAAGTTTAAAATCATCGAACAAGTTCGTGATAGAAGGTATTACAAGAAGAAGTCAGATGTGGAAAGATTGGCCCGACAAAAAGCCCACCGTGACATGCAAAAAAAGAATGCTAAGAAAAAGGCACTGGAGAAGAACGTATGAGCAACTATTATATAAGAAAGCCGGGGATTAATGAAACTTCCCCGTATCAAGTTAGCGGAAAGCCATTTGCCACAGGCTCTTTTGGCACCGACGGATCCACTGGCACCCCAACGGTGATTGAGTTTCCTACCGTTACGAGATGGATTTATATTGTCAACGCCGGCGCCCGCCCTATTAAATACGCCTTTCATGCGGACGACTTGGCTAGTGATTATGCTGTAGTAGACACCGGCAAGCAGAGTGAGGTACTAGAAGTTAGGGCTAAAGAAATTCATTTGATTGGCGCAGGAGTTTCTGCCACCACGGATATTTCAATCTGTGCTGGCCTAACGTCCATTGCGACAGGATCACTTTAGGAGTTATTATGGCAAACTACTACATCTATAAAAGCAGCCTCGGCTCAGTAGCCGCATACCAAGTTAGCGGAACACCGCAACTTAAGACAGATGCTCCACTTGCGATGCCCCTCGTTGGAGATGCTGATGTTACGTCCATAGACTTCAATTCGGTCACAAACTGGATTCAAATTACAAACAATAGTCTTGCAGATGTTCGAATTGGTTTTTCTGCCAATGGCACGAAACCTGCCACTGCAGTGGCAAACTACTTTATAGTCCCATCTTTTACCCAAACACCAAAACTTCCGCTAAAGGTCAGGCAGATATGGACAACCTCAGATACAACGATATTGGCCAAAACAATTTCTGTTGTTGCTTCGTTAACTTCCATATCTTCTGGATCGATAGAGAGCAATTGGTCGGGATCTGTAGGCGTTGGCTAATTCTTTTGGATCTGTGAAAAATTTTCATTCTTCAAAGAAACTGGCCCCCGTAAATTAAATAAACCTTAGAATAACCCTTTTTTTTCGCATACTTAGGTTCGTGAGCGAACAAGTTTGCTTACAATGGAGGGTTAATTTATGACTACGAAGAAAAAAGGCATTGCTGTCATAGCTGACAGCGGCGACGTCGCATTCAAATTCCTCGATGATGGTACAAGTATTATAGGTAAAGATGAAAACAGTGTTCATTCTTTTACCGGGACTGTCAATGTAGAAGGCAAGATGGACATCAAAGGATCTCTATCTATGTCTGAGCGCATTGGCGGCTATAAATTTGGCCTACCATCCTTGAACGAAGACGGCACTGATGATTCAGTTGCACTTGAAGAATTACGTACTAACGAAAATGGAAAGTACAACGGTTTTATGTTTTATCTAAATGCTTCGTCGTCAGCCCCATTTGATCAGGAAAAGAAGATTTACTTTTGTGAGAACGGTGTTTGGTTTCCAAGCCCCTTTGTTGCTTTTAATAGTGAAGAATAATTTTCTGATTTTTGAAAATTAGGTGTTGGGTTTCGTGGCGTAGGGGAGGTACTTGTGGGTACCCACGCCCGGAGAGGCAGGAGAGTTGATGAGGTGAAAAAAAATTTAAATATATATTTGAAACATCAATTGGCCAATCCCGTACCGTGCCGACTAATTAAATACACGAATTCAGGAGGACCATATCATGGCCATTAAAAAAGTAAAAGGAATAAAAGTATCCAAGTCCCTGTCGGACAAGTTTAAGTTTGACAAAGAGGGAGAATCTCAAATAGGCTCCGGCGGCGAAGACGTGCATGTCATTGTCGGAGAGTCGGACATTGGTAATGATATGTCTCTAACCGGACAGGCCCATTTTGAAAAAAGAATAGCAGAAACACTCTTTGGAGTCCCGCAGCTCAACGGCGCCACACAAACCGCCGAATTACAAGATCTGATAGACAATGCTGCCGACCACGAGGGTTTTATTATTTATTTAACGGCCCCATCGACGACCGCCCCCTTTATTCAGGGAGAGAAGTTTTATTTTTGCGAAAATGGTGTTTGGCATCAAAGCCCGTTCACTTCTAGTGATTCTGATGAGCCAGATCCCGACGA
>CEUI01006162.1_pt1 | contig 66472 bp, 72 predicted proteins | sample 531411 | NCBI WGS metagenome assembly CEUI01 (sample SAMEA2622841, study PRJEB7988) | marine metagenome | isolation source: saline water (ENVO:00002010), including
CCTGCATTAGAAGCAGACATCTGGCTAAGTATTAATCCATTTGCCAAGAGATTTCTCCTAAGAATCCAAAAATGCGCTAGGATTCAAATAAAGAGTTAAAAAAAAAGAAGAGCGTAAATTCACATTAAAAACGTTTGCGCAGACGACAAATAACATGAAATTACGATCTAATTATTAGTGCAAATACAAAAAAACTAGAGTATTTTTGCAAGACACAAAATTTTAAAATTTAAAATATTTTGCTATTTGAAATAGGGTGAATTTTATATTTCTGGCGGGTCAAAAAAAAAATTAATCTTTTATTTCTTCAAGAACAAATTTGTAATGTTTACCATTTTTATTGTTTTTAATGGTAAGGTACTCTTCTTCCTCAACAATTGTCCAATCACCTCTTTCATTTCGTAAATGAAGGTCACCGGTGTATACGTTGGCAAAACGATTGGTGGAACTCCCTAAATCAACAGTGGAATCTAGGCCCGGGATTATTGATCCGCTCATTACTAAATCCCCACCAAAAACAGAGGTTCCTTTTATGGTCGAGTCTTTAGAACCAATGGCTCCTGAAACAAAGAAACTAATGTCAGATGCCTCCTTGGGTTGCATTGCACCTGCAGCCATCCTGCTACCAGATAGAAAAATTACCTGCCTGTTACCGGCCCCATAATGGTCACGCAGTCGCATTATTTCTTCTACAGAGGTACCATTAAACACATCAAACTTTAAATCATTAGTGCTTCCATCATGTGATATAGCAGCCCCCACAGTTCCACCTGAACCCGCAAATTCTAATGTAGAGCTCTCTGAGTTATTATTTCTTTGAAGCCTGATTGTTGGGCTTGAGTCTTTTGCATGCACCAATGTGCTAGGGTTATTAAGACCAATACCAATCCTGTCTGTATCACCTTTCACATACAATGTGTTATCGTCTCCAAGCGTTCGCACTTGAAAATCAACATCACCGCCATCCCCAATCTTTACGATATCCTGCCCAGCTTCAGATACGGTAATAAGCTGTTCGCCCCCTACTGTAATTCCAATTGCATCATCAGCAAACTGTATAAATGTGTCACTATCGCCGATGTGTTTGATGTACTCTGCAACCTCTACATCCCCTAGAACCCCAAAAGATCCTGTAATTCCAACATTTCCGGAAAATTGTGATCCGGTCAAGGTGGCCACAACTCCATCGTTAATGTTGAGTGTGACATCCCCACTGGTTCCGCCACCGGTAAGACCAACCCCAGCGGTTACACCGGTAATATCGCCCACCGTGCCGTCATTAATAATTGTAACCTGACCATTGGAACCGGTTGATATACCAATCCCTGCGCCGGCAATGAGGTATGATGTTCCATCAACAAGGTGGGTCAATGATCCAGACAGTCCTTGATCAAATTTTACGACGCCAGTAAACGTAGAACCAGATATAGTTGCCACCACGTTATTATCAATATTTAGGGTAACATCACCACTAGTGCCCCCACCTATTAAGCCTGTACCGGCAGTTACCCCGGTGATGTCGCCATCTAGTGTTCTAACGGTAATTGATCGCGATGCAGAGTCGCCCACCAATGTAACATTAGCACCCGCCTTAAGGGAAAATGTTTTATTTGAAGAATCAAACGATATAGCAGAATCGCCGCTAACACTACCACCATCTGCAGTAAGTGAAATTCTATTAATACCATCACCCACACCAGAAGTTCCAGAAAGTAATGGAATTCCAGAAAATGTCAATACACCATTTTCATTATATAATTTGTTTAAAATTTCCGGGGGGGCGCTGTGAGGTTGGAACACAACACCACGACCTGGCATATTAGGATCCTTTAAACCAATTTGAAAATCAGCCTGAGAAATTATTCGCCTAACTTCTTGATTTTTGGAATCTTTTAATACCAGAAAAGTTTGTTTTAGCGTTTTGTTTTTATCCTGTATTGCCATTGCATAATCAACCTATATCATAGTTCGTCTATTTCCGTTATAACTATAGACGTTTTCAAATATGGATCATCATTTCTATCAACTGCAATTCCGTCAAAATAAGGTAAGGAAGATGTAGAGTGCGGGCTTAGATTTTGGGATATTGTATCCATGGCATCAATTAAATCGTTATCATTATTTACAAATTTTATATCTATCGCCGGCTCCATTACCTTAACTAGTGCATCGATAGAATTGTTGTAAAATGCAGTATATTGTCTTTGTTCTAACCTATCCCTAAATTGACCGTATCTATCGTAGCGATACACCGCAGAGTTATAAAGAGGATCAATATTAATCAAACCATACCTTAATGCATGGGCACCACTAAATTTTTCATCATCAATGACCTGTGTTCTTGTGGCCATTGTTCCTCCAGATAATTTTTTGGTTAAGAATTGTTCATTATTAATCCCGACCTGAAATATAAATCTTCTTACATCTTTGGGTTCTGTTAAAATCTCAATCTGTGTATCACCAACAGAACCACTCAGTACCACAAAACCGTCATCAGAAAGAACACGTGTTGGATTTCCAACATACGGAAATGGCAAAGACCTGTATCCTTTCCATGTAGTTGTATCTCCATCTTGGGAAATTTCAAGGGCTCCTGAGAAATAATAGGCATTAACGTTAATTCTCTTAAATTGCCTTTGGCTGAAAATTGTACCACTCATCGCTAATCTACCAAAATAATTTTGTAAATTTGGCATCAATGAATCATAATATATCTCATTACTATCGATTATTTTTACGCCTTTAAGTAATGATCCTGTTGTGCCTTGCGTTCCCTCAGTGCACCGACCAACAACGCCCCTAGTTCCCGCAGAAAGTTTTCCATCATACACTTCGTCAATATAGGTGCCTCTATACGTGTAAAAAGGTTCATTCTGGTATTGATCAACAGTATCATAATTACCTAATGCCTCATGAATGGCGTCTGATGTTAGAGGCTGGTTTGTTTGACCGATGGTTGGGTAATTATCACAAACAATGGTTCCAAACATCGTTATTTTGCTCGGTCCTTTGGACATTACGTTGCGAAAAGTCTGAGCAAAGCCCGCTTCTGTGGCAGGATCACCGGTGGCTTTGTTCAAGGCAGGACATTGTTGGTTTGCCATCCCTATCACTAATTTGTCTGTTGGCATTAAAATATAGGGTGAATAACTCCTTAGGCTTCCATAGGGTTGGATGTATTGTTGATTTGGGTATACAGTGGAAGGAAATTTAAATGCGCTACCACTAGTTATTCCACCTACCACGCTGGCTTGAAAACTCCTTCCTGAAGCATTGGCAAACATATCACGGCCACCATCCGGATTGCCAAAATATGTCATATCATAATTTGCGCTGTCATATAATCGATCACGAGTAAATGTTCCCACCAATGCATTAGGATAAATTCCCGGGGTAACTGCAATCATTGGCAACTTAAATGTTCCCGTAACACCTGCATTGGTTCCGGTTAACACTAGGTTTTTTCGTTGATAACGACTTAATTGGTGCACAGGAGCTGACGATTTACCGAAGGTACCGTATGTGATAACCTCTTTTTCCCTGTTGACAGTGTAAGGTCCATTAAAATTATCGTAATATTCATCTGTTTCAAGATCAAAATATATCTGTTTACCCGTATATACCTGCCTGTCTACCGGGGTTTCAAATTGATTTAAAATAAAGAATGCACCAGCTTGCGCAAATTTACCGTCATCTAATGCATCAATTGAAAATGTATTAACACTACCGGTCCATTCAAATGTTATTCTTTCAACCATAAATGGGTGATTAATATAATCTGACATATGCAGCAATTGAGAACCGGTGGCATCAAATTTTGAAGCCAACGGAAAACCGGCAAAATTTGAAGGAGCACCAGATGCCCTACCGGTTTTTTTAGGCACTTCACCCGTCAGGGCATTATCGGCTATGCCATTAGGAAATGCAATATAAGAAGACGATCTAACTGTGTTTGACCTATTTAAAAAATCAACATTACTACCGGTTGTAAGATCACCGATAATCTCCCATTGTTTTTGTTTCCAGTTAAAATATGCAATACCAGAATTAATTCCTGCCGCCAATCCCAATGCAGAATTTGCATATGGCGAACTATGTGCCGATGTACCGGTGCTGAAATATATGTCGGTGTCGGTGGCAGGATTGAGTTCTATAACAATCTGTCTTTTATCTTTTAAAGGTGAACTAAACCCAAAACCCATTGCAGGTTGTGGTCCACGCAAGGTATAAAACGACGATGTTGCGTTTAAATTAACCCGAGAATCATCATATGGTTTTAATGATTGTGAAGATAAATTATTTGTTGTTAAACGAAACATTTTATCTGATACACCGGCAACAATACCGCGTGAAACAAAAATGCTGCCCGTGGTATTAGGATTGGCTATGCCGATAGAATAACCCTCTTTATTTTCAACAGAGGATGACCCAAAAATATAATCCGGTGGTAACATCAAAGGATATGACATTCCAACGGGTGATTGTGAATTATTGGGAACTGATGCTGAAAACATCAAGGTAAGAGTATCATCAAAGATAGATGGTGTTTGCTTTACATAATCCTGATCACCGGTTCTTTTCAGTGCAGGATATGTTCCCATCGCCTCATCTTGCAACCTTAATTGCACACGGGGTGGTAATCCTAAAAATGGTCTTTTATTGCTCACGACGCTATGCTCCCCATTTTATTTCTTTAAACCCCCATATACTATAGAATCAGTGCCCATATTCCAACCTGTATGATATGAAATTGCATATTCAAATCCGGATGTGGTACCATATACGTTCTTATCAAACATTGATAAAACAGCAGACCCAGTGGCATTAAAAAGTATATTTTTAAATTCTGAGTCATTTTCAAGATTATTTGTCAACCCCCTCCCTTCAGAGGAAAATATAGAAGAAATACGAGCCTCTATATAACTTTCATCAGCAAAGGGTTTAATCTGGCTGGAGGTAATTACTGTTTTAACAATTCTATTTGTTGCCCCTGCAGGTAGAAATATAGGTAAATCTGTAATATTTTGTACCGGCGGATTTAAATTATCTGTGGGAATGTCTATATTAAATGCGGCAATTTCCCAATTTATATTATAAGTTATCCATTGATCAGGTGTAAAAGACGGGTATTTCAATCTTCCAAACGAACCCGATGTATACCTTAAAACACGTCGATCATTAAATGGAGATATTGGTTCACTATAATGCCTTCTCCCATTACCTGGTACCTCTTGTTCTTGAACAATGAATATATTAGGTCTTTGATTTATTGTGACAGGACTAGAATAATCAAGTGGCTCATTACTCAAATCTGCCTGCATAGATTCACGTTTATCATATGAAAGAGGTACCGTAAAATCAATCTTTTTACGAATGGGAAAAACCTCCACAATACCGTTTAATTGCCCTAATGCAACATTTGATTGGCATCTATCTAGTGGTGATAAACTAGCAGTGATTGAAACATCATTAAGTAAAAATGCATTAGACCCCGAAGGATTTGTATTGATGGAATTTTTATCCACAAACATTATTCCATCGCCAATATTTCTTTCGAGTGTCGTTTGACCAAACATCAATTCTTCATATTCGTGATTAATGATAACATGATATCCTGGTCGTACCCCAATATTTTCACTACCTATTCCAGCCTGGGAGTCGTTAAAAGATATGCCTAATTCGCCATGGCTACCCGACAGTGCCAAGCGTGACATTGGGCCCATTGATAAATGGGGAAGCAATGACATAAAATTATATTTTAATTTATTTGCACTAATCCCTTGCCTAAATGAAGACATGGTACCTGATAGTGTGATGCTGCTTCTTTTAGTACTCGCCATTACCTTTCCTATGAACTATTGGGAACAATTGTTATAACCCATGTATTTTCTGTGTCAGATATTTCCACAAAATTTTCATACACCTTTTGAGGTGCAGCACCGGGACCAACATCCTCATAACCTACAACTTTATCTTTCACGCGTAACCTAGGTGGCACAAATATATCTGCCCAATCATATCTAAATTTTGCCCTCTCCAACATGTGTGATTCAATAGTAAATTGCACACCTAAAAAGTCTGTCTTTCGCGGTAGTAATCTTTCAATGATTATACCAATGGAATCATCAAACCACCGATAAAATTCAAAAAACTCTTTAATTTTAATTCGAGACGTCAATCTATTAAAATAAATGTCTCTTAAATTCTCTAATGTAGGATATTCATCTGCAAACAAGTATTCCGTATTGCCTATAATGTTGTTCCATTCATCAAGAGTTGAAAACATGTTTATTATATCTTCATTTAAAGCCTGAACAAATGAATTTTCTACAATAAAACGCGTGTCATCCTGTGGTTCTTCGCTTCTTAAGACATTGTATGTCGGTGTTGCAGAGGCATTATTCTCTATTTCATCTGCCCGATTAGAAAAACTTCTTATCCTCACTTTGTTTTCAGCGCTTCTTTCATCAAATTTTGGATCAATATATGAATAATCAAACCTCTGTGAACGAAACGCCAACCTGTTGGGTTCAAAGCCGGTACCCGACATTGCGTACATTACTTTGGTACCATGGCCGTCCTCTGTAGAAGGACGCCAAGGAACGCCGCGGCACCCGCTAGCAAAATTCTGGCTATAATCAAATAAAACCACGTTGCCGCCGGCGGAGGCAGACTTTATTAATTGATCACCGCTAACATCCAATCTTAACCTTTCAAATGATCCGGTGGGAGTGGTGGTAAAGTTAAAGTTGACAAAAGGATTATTAACCCCTAGTGATTTAGGATTCCTGGTGCGCTCCTTAAATTCTGCATCTGTTAAAGCCTTGCTCCAGAATCGGATTTGAGAAACTTCACCGCTAAACCTAGTTTGGCGTGAAAGAGAGGGCACCACGGGATCGTCTTGATTTAAATACAATCCCCTAGCATCTACATATAGGCTTTGGCTTCCGATGGTAATAAACGATCCCGAAGTATTACTATCATATTTTTTACTTAATGCATCTCTTTCAGGATTTAATGATGCATATTTATCTGTCCATGGCAAAAACAATGTTGAGCTCATGTGATATTCGGTAATGCTTCCATAACTTTGCTTTGCAGCCTTAAGAAAATACGAAGAAGATATTACCGATCCAATTTCTTCACCGCACCTTCTCCCCCAACCGATTTTCCAGGTGTTACCATCAAAAATATTTACACCTGTTAACACCATTTCCAGTGTAGGCATTTGTATAGAGCCAGGTGCAGCTGTGTCAATCCTGCCTGGGCGACCAAACAAAAACAAAGATGATGTGGTCACATTTCCCACTTGACCCACGGTACCTGAAATTGCTATTAAATTAAACATAACACCGTGTTGACCACTTAAATTACTATTTGTGCCGGTTACATTAAGCCTCATTAAACTCTGGGTTGCAAAATGAGTTGAGCTAGTAGGGATACTGGTAACGTCAAACCTATATAATGCTTCATATGTAAAAGAACCAGACGTAAACAATCCATCGTCAGGATTTCGAGAGATACCGTGTAAAAAAGTATTATGTGAAACATTTGGGCCACCAGATGGTGCATATTCATATGAACGCACCATAGGCCCTTGAGGGGAAGGCATACCGACTTCAACCCTGGAAGCTGAAAGAAATGGGGAAATAATGAATGGCACATTAGGATGTACGCCCAGTGTATCTGTCGTAGCTGCAGTGGGGTTGGGTGCCAACGTTGCAGAATAATTAAGCATTCCTAAATGATCTGTTTTTAAACGCCGACTATCCTGTATTTTTGTTGATTTTGGACCACCGAATTCTCTAATTCTAAAATTATTATCCGGATTTAAACCAATAGATCTTATTAGCGCCTTGATTGAATGCACTGTGCCTTTACTGGTTATAATTTCTTGAATATTGGTTAAAACTCTGCGCCATAATTCATTTTGCACATACCGTAATCCAAATTGACTATATGAAGGATCTGCCAATAAATTTTCACCATCCAAATATTGCTTCAATCCTGCATTAGAATAAAAACTCGGTAGCTGAAACCCATAATGATTTCCTAAAAATGTCAAAAACTGATCTGCGATTGTATTGTCTTTATCGTAATCCACACTCAACAAATCTGAAAAGTGATCTGTATACATTTTTAATTCATCAAAATATTTTCCCCACATTAACATCATTAATGACATTAATTGTGAAGATCCTAATTTTCCGCCCCCTGGAAAACTAATAGAACCTGTAGAATAAGGTTTGTCTAATTCACCCTTTATTGTAGAAAAACCTTCTGTAAATTGAGATTCCATCAAATAATGCGGTGGTATTAATTTTGTAATGAGGTTTGGATTATTTGCGTCATAAACACTGGCAGAAAGTAATAAATTTTTATTTAAATTCATTACATTATCAACATAAGGAAAGAGTATCGGATTTAATTCAGCTCTTTCGTTTTTAATGGGCATTTTACCGGTTAAACCTATAACCTTTTCTACCTCACGTAAAGAACTAGTAAAATTAGTAATTGTTGAATGTAACGATTTTCCTGAACTATCTAAAACTAAATTATTGTTAGAATATGAACCACTAGGCTCATTAAACTTAAAATATAATCTTAAATCTGGTGAAGAATAGACGTTTTTATAAAGAAATTCTTTTTGTTTAGTTTTTTCAATTACTGTATTATAAAGACGAAATTCATCAATTGCACCTGACAATGTTTGTTTGGGTATAAAGTATTCTGGTTCCAGTGTAGTTGCATTTGTACCTGATATTACCAAACTTCCCGAACCTATAATAAAATCACTGGCAATGAATTTAAAATCACCAAATGTGCCGGCGCTGCGAGATTTCGAGAACAATGTACCTGTTTTGTACATTTTAATGTCAGCCAATGTAGGCATAGAAAAATTATCATAAACAACACTAACATAATTGAATCTACCTTTTTGTATTTGCATACTCGCAGATAAAACACCTGTAGAATCAGCAGAACTTCCGGAACTTATTACAAAAAATAGATCACATGTCTCAGTTGAACTAGAATCTGCAAGACCCAGCGTCAGGTGATTGCTGGCATCATAATATTTTTGTGCTATTATTTGATTATCGTTTACTTGTGGTGGTACAAATACTGTCATTTCAAATGTAAGTGAATCATTTAAATTAGGACCAATAACAACATCACCCGTTTTGTCTTTGGATAATGCAGGATATAGGTTACCCGCCGAATCTTTAACACTTATATATGTTCCTAAATCTTTAGAAAATCCATTGGCCGGTGTTTCATCCACCATAGTGCCTGAAAAGTGTAAAAAGCCTCTATATTTTGGGAATCTATCGTAGATGTATTTTTCATAGCCTGTAAGTTCATCAAAAAATGCCTCAAATTCCTTTTTATTCCCATCAAATGGAAATTCATTAATTATTTTATCAAATGATACATTCACCTTTGATTCAGCTGAATTAAAAAATGTATGATTTTCAAAATTCACCCAATTAATCGGAAGTTGTTGAGTTGATTTCATACCTTGTCGCCAGTGTGTAAGATATCTAAACGAACTGGTAGAATCCACATTAGTGTCTATAAAATTTTGCGATGAATCCAAAGCGGTTGGTGCAGATTCATAAAGTATTTTTTGTAACGTTGTTGGGGAAAATAACGACGTTTTTTTAAATAAGGAATCTTCGTTATTTGCCATAATTAATTAACCTTGAAACTAGTGTTAAGCGCCTGACTTATAACATTTCCCCCGGCTTCTTTATGAAGAAATTCAATTGTATAAATTCCACCTTTAGGTAAATCCATTGTCATTTCAAAATACATGCCTTCCGAATCAGATGATAATTTAGTCCCATTATTTTCTGTTTCAAATGGGATATATATTTCGCCGCTATTCATATCCTTTACACGATAATAAACATCACTCATAAAAATACTTTCAAGACTATAAGGTAGCCTTTTTGCTTTATAGACTGCATTAAAATCCCTCACAAAGACCCTGAACAAGGCTTTTTCATGTTGTTTATATTCGTTTTTTGAATTAGTTATAATAAAATTTAAATCCATGGGATTAACATTAAATGCCACCCTGTTAATTCTATCAATTTTAAGGCTACCGGTATAATAACCAACAGTTCCATCTGCAGAGCTCCAATATTCATCAAATGTAATTGAACCACTACGGGTAATCATTTCTGCCAGCGTGGTACCCCATGATACAAAATTGGAATCATCAGATGGAATGGCAAATGAAGCAGAATAAACCCCTGTCACATAATTAATAAAATCTGCGCCGCCTGCATGGGCTACGCGGGTGCCGGCTTGGTGTTGTGAAGCATTTGCGGTAAAACTAAACGATCCGGTTCGTAATGTCAACAACATACAATTAGCACCAGTCACCTCAGTAAGGGCTGAACCTGAAACAATATTTGCCGGTAGGCCACGATGGAAATTCTTTAAAAATAAAGAACCACTTAGATCAAAATAAAATGATTTGTGATGATCTATGACTGTATCATCCCATATCACATCCAACCTTGGCCTTAATTTTGCATTCCTAACATGGCGTGAGGCAAATCTTTTAACAAAACGTGTTTTGGTATCTTCTTCTTGGGAACCTGTGAATGAAAGCCGAAATCCGTGATCAGGTAAAATGCCTGCCAATGTTGCTGAGACAATTTTTGTCACGTCCATTGTAAGATTTTCAGTGCCTAATTCAAAATTCTGCGAAACCCCCAAGGCCTGCATCCCTTGTCCATCATTTAGGTTTCCAGAAATTATTATATCAATATTGGCCGGATACCCATCGGCCGCTGTGGAATCAATATTCCCTTGTGCATTAGCCCCTGATAGGTGCCATTTGTTTAACGTACTGCCAATAAAAGAAGAAGTCAAGAAATTAGCAGCGCCGAGATCATTATATGATGCCACATTCCTACCAATTCCTTCCTCAAAACTTTGAGAAAGTGGAAATAGCATTACATTAAAATTGGTTGGAGTAAGTTGTCCACCCATTATATCATATAGGTTTAAATTACATTTAAATTTAGAACTATTGATATTGAGCGTCTGATTCATGTGTTCCCTAATTCTAGAATAATCAAACTTAATCAATAATCGGGTTAGCTCATTAGGTTTGTCAGTACCAGTAATCACAGATTCATTATATAAACGATATAAATCAAGTGTTGATGCATATCCTACATTGGCATTAGATGCACTAAAATTATTATCAATGATTTTATTGGTTATGTAAGTATCCTTGCTGGCGCTTAATATAAGATACATTTAAATTTTCCCCTTAAGCCGATGTTCCCAAAATATCAAAATCAGGAAATTTTAATTGAAAAATGCTTCCCGCCGGAGGGACTATCATTCCTCTCACCTCCAAATTTCTGGGGGTGAATGTCACATTATCATAATTTCGCCCATCTATTATACCATAACGTGCCGTTATGCGTGGTAATTCAACCATTGATATTACACCCTGGGTATTAACAATTATATTCACAATATCAGATAAAACTATGGGTTGATTAATTTGAAAATTATCAACTGTAAGAATTCCCTTTAATCTTTTTGCAACTTGTTGGATCACCAATTGTTTGTTGGCGCTTGGATTTGACACAATTGAAAATGAAACTGCAAAATTTAAAACCCTTGCGTCTAAAATATCCATTGCATCTGACACTAGTCTAAATTCATTCAAATACGTACTTAAATTCTTTTTTAAGGCATCTGTAGCCGGTACCAAATGATGTTGTTGGTTTTTACAAATAACATGCAAATTTGCTGCCAACATATTATTTGGGTTAGATGAAATTGCCGCACGATAAACCCTGCCAAATGTGGTAGGCAACGTGTAAATCCTGGCCAGCGTATCAGCCTTGCTAACCATACGAGATTGCATTTGTCTTGCCTGCGGTATTTGTGCCCTTAGTTCTTCCAACGTGGGGGCGGGTAAACCGCCGACTGCATTTGTTTCATTGTTGGCACTAACAGAATTTTTAACTTGCTCACCGATAACGGGATCTACAATATTTTTAAAAGTAAACCCAAGTTGAACAATTGTGTTAATTGCGCCGGGATCTGCATTATGACTTAAACCACCACCATGCCGGTACTTGATTCTAAGCGTTGTGTTTTTAGGAGAAAATCCCAATGTTTGGCTCTTAAGTAGCGAATTGGGATCAATAACAAATCTTGAAAAGGTTTTTTTACCAAATAATGGAAGCGCTAACTCACTGGGATCTGGAATAATATCATCATCCAATGTATCTGCATCTCCTCCCCCAAACACCAATTTTGTGGTCCTATCAAGCGGGTCTGTAAGCACCATAAACCTTCTGGGGGCAGGAATTATTTCCATTTGTTGCTTTACAATCTCACCATCTTTACCAATTGTAGGAGAGCCGCCATACACCACATCCTGACTCAGTGAATTCACCTCATAATACTGGTTTAAATTTGAATCCACAACTGAAATAACTTCTGTAATATTAGGGTGAGGTAAAGGTATTCTCCTAAATGGAACATGTGAATTTGGTATATTAATAGTGTAAATAGATTCATTACCAGAAACACATGTTCCAACCAAACTCAACGTATATGACATAGGCAATCCATTACTGTCTACTGTCAAAACCTGACTTGTGGCCTTAACATCCCCGAAAGGATCTTTTTTTCGAAAATCCAATTCATCCACCAGATTAAAAATAATACCATTATTGGCGCTAATACGTGTACCTATTTCAATAACAGGCAAAGCATCCTCCATGGGACGCTTTTGACCATCCGGAGCTGTTTCTGCGGGCACAATTATACTAAATGTAACGTCCGCACTTGCGGGTGAGGCACCCGCGATAGGAACCCCGGCTGAACGCAGGTGCCTTACTACATTGCTGGGTTCAACGGCCGTTAATGCGTTTAATTCATTGAATTGGTGATCCAAATAGAAAGACAATGAATCACCCACAAAAGCGGCCATATCCAAAAAGAGCCCGCCTACACTTCCTTCTGAGAAATCCTTGATTTTATCTGGGAAGTATGTTTTTGCATAACTCAATAATTCCGCCCTAAAACCATCGAAGTCCTTTGAGAGATAATTTCTCTCTTTTTCTTTTTTAACCTTTTTCTGAATATCTTGAGCCATCTCTTATCCCGCAATAAAAAGCACTATTTCAATTGCTCTATTAAATGAATTCAATAATGGTAAATCATATGTTACCAATATAGAAATTTTTGCAACGTGTTCATTGTCATCGTATAAAGTTTTAGGAACAAAATCTATCAAATTAACATAAGGCATAAAATCACTACATGCCTGTGTGATTCTTGACATTGCCTCAACGTCTGCATTTTCTGTACCTAACTCAAATGTAAGTTCCCTTAAATTTGCACCATAATTATACATACATACTCTTTCGCCTTTATTCGTCAGCAAAAGATTCCTAAAATTATCAGCTACTTGATTTGCCAAATCTTTATTCATGGCAAACAAACCTTCGTAATCATAACCAAATTGCAGAGGTGTTTTTATCCCAACAGGTATCTCAACACCTTGGGTATTCTTAAGTTGTTGTTTTTGCCCTACTGACAACCCAACACTTTTAAAATTATATTTTTTAAAGTTCTCTGCCATTATTGTCCTTTAAATAGACTACATTTTAAATATGACGTAAAAAAAAACATCATACATAATTAGCCAAAGAAATAATAAACAAAATTATTGTTAAAGGAAAATAAAGGTGTTATTCTTTTTTTTGACGAATGGCCTTGGGTATCACATCCCACCTTCCGTCAGGGCATCGCTTACCATAGGCAAATATCATCGCAGGAAATGCACAACCACATTTACTACAACTGCGCCACTTTCTATTTTTGTTAAAAAAAGTTTTTTCCTTCATGTATGGACATGTCATACACGCTTGAAAACGCTCATCTAGATAATTTTGTAAGGCAGGGGTAGGTTTCCTTGTTTGAAGCATACCGGACATCAGGTAATTAAGCCAACCATCTTTAATGTCACCTAAGCTCATTACGGTTCCTCTGTCCCCCCTTCTCCCTCTTCTTCCTTCTTTTCGTCTATTTCTTCTTGTGTAAAAGGTTGTGGGGGTAATACACTGAGGATGAGATCAATTAAACAGGAACTTAAATTAATTGCAGCATCGAATGTAAGTCCCCAACCCACCAATATCTCCGGTAATGCAATTGTAATATCAAAATCAGGATCCAATGATAATTCCATCAATTCCAAAGGTAAAGTAAATAGCTTCAACACAAAATCTATCCCAAAATCAAAATTGGGAATGGGCAACCCCGGAAGTTCAACATCAATCCCGGGGGGGAATTCAAAAGCAATGCTGGGTAATTGAAAATCAATGTCAATGAATAAATCAAGGGGAAAAGCCGGTGGAATCTTAGCCTGAAGCTTAAGAAGAAAATCAAGTTCTAATGCAAATTCCGGGATGGGTATTGATAATCCCGCCCGAAAAGGATCCAAGTATAGATCAATGCTAGCTGTAAACATATCCAACATTAATTCTAATTGCGGATTGTATTTGCAATCAAAATTTTCTGATGGTGTTACTTCTGCCATTTCACAATCCTACTTGGTGTATGTGGTGGTGCTCAATGCTGCCTTAAGTGCGTCTACAAGGGTGGTGTTGATGGATTCAATGGTACCAACCACCGGTGCACCCAAATTACCGAATGTATTGGTATACAAGGCATTGTGAAGCTCACCAACATATACCTCAAATGCATCAACAACAGCTTGTCCATGGAGCACGGGTTGTGACTCAACCCCTGCACTATTCTCGCCTAGATAAATCTTTCCAGCGTCCATTGCTATTTTACCATTGGAAAGCATGTTAATCTCACACTTATTCTCACCTTCTTTAACCAAACGTATGCTGCCACCTTCCCTTGCGATGATGCGCGCTTCGTCAGATTTTAATATTACATAAGGGGCGTCGTCCACTGTGGTGGCATCTGCGTTAACGTATGTCAACCCAAAATTAGTATCACCACTAGTTTTCATTGAAACATAGATTCTAGATAAATCTGATGTAAAATCCGGATCTCCTTCAGCTGGGTTAATCAAACGATTGCTAATTGGATCTTCCTGTGCATTAGGAACATTTCCAAAGTTAACCGGATTTTTGTTAGTTTCCTTAAATTCCCACGCATTATTTGTTTCAAGTTGTTTTGTGCCGTCGACTTGCCCTCGACCAACGACCAAATCAATGGTACCTCTATTATATGGTTCGCGGGGTTGGAAAGGATTTTCATCCAGGTTGCGCCCATAACCGGTGTCATCCGGTAAATCTGCCACCGGAGATATATCTTCTACCCAGTTTCCTGCTGGTGTTTCACCCTTTGTATCTTTAAAAGCGTTGCTAATATTCCCAGTACCTGCATCATTTGCCTTGTCTGTTTTAGGTGAAAAATCCTTTGTATATCCCCTGTCCATTCCCAGGCAAATCATTGCATTATTAGAACCCTGTAATACCAAATCGCCAGGCCTTTTAGTAAAACGAGGCACAGATTCAAATGCAATTGCCTTGTTACCGAGTGAACCGGTGTAAATTTCTTGATATGCATGCAATGGAGTTAAGGTCCAGTTGCTTTTGGAATCGGCCCCATTAGGAAAGCCGGGAACTGAAGGTGTATCTTCCATTACATCAGAAGAATCAAGTAGAGCCCGATCAAAATGCGTAAAATTAATGTCATCCACATAATTTGGGCCTGTAATTCTACACATCCAATACATAAGATCGGATTCTTCACCAGGAAAAGGATCTATTAACCATACCATTTCACCCGGATTTAATGGCATGCATAAATGAGGTGGAAAAAATGGGTAACACAAAAATAACGATGATTCACTAATGCCCTTGCCTGCAGAAACTAATTGCACAACAATTGAATTTCTGGGGGCTGAATTTATAAATTCCTGATTTTTACATCTATTATGTAAATTTTCAAGATATTCGGCCGGCAAAGAAGACAAATCATTGAAAACCTCAATAACTACACCGGCCACAAGGGTAGGGTTTATTTTAGCATTGCTACCTAAGTCAAGCAAACCAGGATCTTGATCATCAGCACTGCCTCCTCGTAACACATAATCAGCAAAATTCATAACAAATCATCCACCTATTTGGTTAAATAAATCATCAGGATCAATTTGTTGTGCCTTTTCTTCGGATTTTGCTATTAATTCAGCCAACCTGAGAATCTGTTCATTTGATTTACACATTCTTTCTATATATTTTGTTAATGTGGATCCCAATGTTACATGTTCGGCTGTACCTGTTTGCATTTGCTGAAAGGCATCAGTAAATAACATTCCTGCATTTTCACGATCCATAACGGCATTGTGATATATTTCTTTCCAGAGGATTTTTTTCTTATCATCTATGGAATTTATATTATCTAATAATTCATTAAAATCCTCAACTTTCTCAGTTGTTGTTTTTAACTTATCCATGGCATTAGATATTTTCTCTTCACTCATTACAATACCCCTGAATTTAATTTTTCTTTAACAATATTTTTATAATGTTTTCTAATAGATGACATTGCAACAGATAATTGTTTTGGATTTAAACCCGAAATCTCCCTAACATATATAAAAACCGCGCGTTTGTTTAGAAAATCCAAATCATCAACTCTCTCAAATACTGTGATAATTGCATTAATACATATTTTTTCTTTGCTTCCTGTTACTTTCTTTTTAACCTTTTGTATTGTGTCAAGTATTTCATTTCTAGCATTGGCATTAATTAATAGTTCATCAGGAGAGGGCACAAAATCAAAATTTGATAAACATCTTTTATCACCCGCAGACATGCCGTTAATGTCATCTAAGCTTACGTTTTTAATTGCCAACTTTTTATTTTTTCTGGAATTCATGATCAACCAATTTTTGGCTACCACGTTAAAATACGAAAATGCCTTTGTTCCCCTATCTGGTTTCCATTTATCGATTGTTTCATATAAAAATGTAACACAATCGCTTTTTAATGAATGGTAATCATCTTGTGGGCCCAAAAATCCATACACAAAAATTAAATTTTCAGCCAACTTATCAAATGCAACATATATTTTATCAACATAGATTTTTTTTCTCTCTTCTTCATCTGTACTTTGTTGATATAACTCTATATTTTCCTGTGTTTCTTTATCAAAATAAAGTCTACCACCTGATTTACGTCGCCTGATCTTCTTTTTTCCCTTCATACTTCATCCTCTTCACTCACCATGGTTACGGCATCATCAACTTCTTCAACTTGAGTAAGGGCTGTGGCAATTTGCAATATGGAATCACGCGTTAAATCTATATCATTTAACACACGCCTAATTTCCGGACTATCATAAAATAAAGGTATATTCATCACATCTGTAATACTAGCATATCTTTCATCAAGAACATCCAGTGATTGTTCAATGGTATCTTGAACATTAAGAATAATTATGCCAAATTTATAAACATAATACAAACTTATACACAAACCTCCAATTGCCAATACCAATAAAGCAATGAGCCACCACATTCTTACATGTACCTCCCAAGTGCCTCATTGTACTTTGCGTTTATAGCATTTTGTGTATGGGTTTTCAACAATTTTTCCCTTAATTCTTGAGCCCATTTTTGAGGCATATAAGGTGATTTTCGAAATTTTTGTAATCTCGATATTGCATTGGCCTCGTCAAATTCCGCCCAACTAGAACCTTGCATGAATATCTGGTTATCTGTACGAGATTGTGGAATATTTTCCAACCTATAACTCACAGGAATGAATTTTCCTAAATTTAAAAAATCTAGATGGCCCGACCAATTGGTGGCAATAATAGGTAATCCGCTGGCAGCTGCCTCCAATAAAGGTAATCCAAATCCTTCACCACGCGTTAATGAAACCAAACATTTTATTTTAGGGTGACGGTGCAATGAAGCAATTTCAGAAGAAGAATATCTTCCGTGTAATAAATGCACTTTTGGATATTCACCGATCCGCACTTCACTTATAACCTGCCTAACTGTTTTTTCCGTGATGCTTTTGTCTATTGTTGTATTTCTACCGGAATTGGTTTTTAATACAATGCCAACATTTGGATCATCTTTAAAAATATGGCACATTAAACGTAAGGTATTGAATAAATTTTTACGATCGGTCTCAGGCGAATGTCCCGTAAATTGACCAAATAACAAAAAATTAAAATCTGTTTCAAAATCCAAATTAGACTCTGGAATGTTTTCTTCCACAATTTCATCATAAAAACATTCAGGGACTACTGTAATTGGTGTAGTGCAATGACCCGAATTTAATAATACATTTTTTGTAAAAGTAGATGGCACTATCACATGTTGCATATTATTGCAATTCATAACCCACTGTGGATTACACCTATCTGTTTCTACCACTGCAGATATCCCGATATTCACCGTTGCCAAATTTGGATCCCACTCATTAGGAAGTTGCACCTGCAAAGAAACATCAAATTTATGATTTGTTAAATCATTGCTTCTCTTCATTATCTCGCCAACCAATCCACCCTCAAAATCCGGATTAATCATCCATGGTGTAATCCCCCAGGGAACCAATTGACAATAAACATCAATATCCGGCCTTGTCAATAGCCAACGAAAAATCTGCCTTGAATGGGTGCCGTATCCTGAATATGTTAGTAGAGGTGCTCTTAATAAAACTTGCTTTTTCATATTTTTCTATATTGTTATCTTGGTGTTAAAAGAATAAGTGTCCCTCCAATTCTCTATCGTGGACTTAAGTGTTTCATGCCATAAATCTATGGTGGTATCATGTGAAAATTCTTCTAGCACATATTTCCTGGCTTTTTGACCTAATTTTTCCCTACCTTCATCACCTAACTCATACATTTTCATTAATGCATCAGCAATTTCTTGTGCGCTGCAATAATCTTCGTAAATGTAAGGTACAGTTTGTGAACCAACCAACGACTTTAAACTAATGTCAAGTGCAAATCCATTTTCGGAATCATCTCTATGATCCACAACCTGGCGAGTTAAACCGCCTGTTTTAGCAGCAATGATAGGAGTACCGGTTTGCATGGCTTCCAACGTAGGTAAACCAAATCCCTCTGCATAACTGACATTAATACAACAATCTGAAATGTTATGAAGGGCATTCATTTGATCAAAATCAACTCTATCTGTTGAAAAAATAACAACATCTTTTAAATTAAGGTGTTCAGTTATCACCATTAAATTGGGGCCTTCCGGATCAGCGGGATCTGTGTGCATTATTAAATTGACTTTTCTATGACCGTATTTTTTTTCAAGCTCATCAACAAACAAAGACCATGCCCACAATAAATCACCGGGACGCTTTCGGCGCGCATTTCTATTAACCCACAAGCATGTAAAATAATCATGCCTTTCAGGCCCTATTAATTGATTTTTCCAATAAGATTTTTGTTGTGAATTTAATGGCTTAAATATATTTTCAGGTAATGAATGAGGAATAAAATTACTTTTTTCCGGAAATAATTCAGAGCACATTTCATATGTTAAATGTGAATGACAATTAATTAAATCAGTCGCTTCATATAATACTTTATTGTACTCCGGGGTGGGCCTATTATCCCACACATGCCACCACACAATGGGACAGTGCTGGTGAATTTCATCCTCCATTTCAAATAACCAGATAAAAAATCTGGGATCTGTAAAAAGAAATATTGCATCTGGGCGCTCTGTTGCTAATGTTTGTCTCAATAAATCCGGATTACCAAACCCATCAATTGGTTTGATAATAAAATCCGGATTAACTTCAATAACATCATAATTTGCATGTTTAATCGCGGCGCCGAATTGTCTAAATGACCATTCCCCAGGATATTTTCTTTGTAAACCCTCTATCAGGTGACGACTTTGTACCCCGACACCAGAAGTACATAAAGCGTGATCAGATAGCATTAATATCTTTTTCTTCTTTATTTCCATAGTGTTAAATTAATCCACTAAGGTGTTTTGTAATTACTTGAACATAACACCTTTTAAAGTTAGTTTTCAATTGAAATATTATATTCTTATTCTAATATCGTAAATTCAATCACGTGAACACTATGTTAAATAATGGCTCTCCCAACCATCTCTTTCCAGTCTTCGTTTTTTCTAACTTCATCATTTTTTTGTTGTACAGAAGTTAATACAGTCGAATTTACGTCATTTTGCTGCATCTCATGAATCATTGCTGCCAAATCTTTGGGGAAACAATGACCCCCAAAACCAAAATCGCCATCAGGACCAGGAACAGAAAAATGTGAAGTTCCAATTCTTTTATCATAAAGTGCATATTCCACCACTTTATCATAATCTACACCAATTGCCTCACAATATTGGTACATCTCATTTGCAAAACTAACCTTTGTTGAAAGGAAACAATTAATAAAATATTTAACCGTTTCTGCATGTGCAGCCGATGTTTTTACAATGGGAATCATTGGAAATGCCTTTCTAAACATAGACTTAATACGAGTAGAGGCTGGGCGATCGGCACCAATAATAATACGTGTTTGATTTTTAAAATCATCAAATGAATTTGCTTCAGTTAAAAATTCCGGACTAAAAGCCACTGTGATATTAGAGGCATTAATATTAAGCCTGTCTGTGGTACCAGGAGGAACTGTTGATTTAATAATGGCAATACGATTTTTGTAATTATTTGTGCCACATATCTCATCAATATCATTAATTACACTTTCCACAATACCGGTATGACACATACCGGTTGAAGCCATAGGTGTAGGCAAACAAACAAATATGATCTCTGTATTTTTTACCACATCAACTAATGACTCACAATTTCTTAATTCGGGATTTAAATCAAAAGTATGTACATCATAATAACCTTTGAACCCTTCCCGAATTGCAGAACCCACAAACCCCTGTCCAATCACGCCTATTTTCATCTTGTTTTCCATCACTTCTCCTTAAATACAATGTTCTGTATTTGCATATTCACAAAAACGGCATGCATCCCTATTTTTAAAATACAGGCCTTTCCTTACCGAAGAAACCATGTTTCTTACCATTTTTGTAGCTTTTTCTATTGCCTTTGGTCCTGCTGATATTTGAAAAAATTCACAAACATTACCTGGGGTACCGCCACGCTTTAAAAGAATAAAACCAGTACCTACATCTTTTAAAGGAATATTATTCTTAGTTGCCCAATAGTGTTTATAAAGGATAATTTGTGCAAGTGTTAAATTATCTTGTTTTTTTCTTCTGTCCCAGCCATAAGATTTAGCTGTTTTCCAATCCAGTATCCAATATTTGTATGTGCCGTTTTTACGAGGCACTTTTATAACAACGTCTATAAATCCTTTAAAATTTATATCTTTTCCTTCAACGTTTTCATATAACATTTCCTCCGCTGATACTAATTCCCAATTGGGAAACGTTTTATCAAGAAAGGCAGGAACATCATTCCACATATTCTCTGCCCATGTACACCATGTTTCCAGGGGTTCATATTTATACCAGCCAGGTTGATTTTTAACCCATTCAGGATCGTCAAATCCATGTTCTTCCCAAGCATCCTTGATGCCTTGAATCAATTTTTCTTTTGGGATAATTCTAGAATTTAGATAACTTTCACAACCTTCATGTACAGCTGTCCCAAAATCTAGGTAGGGAGAGGGTTTTGAAAGATCTATTTTGTCTATATGTTGTAACTTATGCCTATAAGAACATTCCTTCCAACCCCTAACTTCAGAGTAGGAAATATGTTCCTTTCCGGTGGGAAAATTAATAATCATAAAGTTAATATAAAAACTTTTTCATTTTTTTACAAATTTTTATTTTTCCAATTAGCAACATAATCAGGAAGATTTATTTGTGGTACCCAATCAGTTGCCAAAGTGGTTTCCTTAATATCGGCCAAAGTAATTTCAGCCTCACCTGGACGCTTGGGAATATAGGTTATATTATCGCCAAAAAATCTGGCAACTTCGTTAATCGAATAATTGGTACCTGTCCCCAATTGAAAAACATCACCATCCCACCGATCCTCTGAAAGTGCTATTAATCCCAACACAATATCACTTACGTGAGTAAAATCACGTCTTTGCTCTCCGGAGCCAGTTACAGTCAAAGGCTCAGATTTTTTTGTTTGGTTCTCAAATATACCAATCACGGTAGCATAAGGGCCTACCTTGGGCTGCCTGTACCCATATACATTGAAAAACCTAGCAACCACTGTGGATAGACCATAAACCTTGCTATAAAGCTCACAGGTTTGTTCTCCGGTGTATTTTGCAAAAGCGTAAGGATTTAGCATAGGACCACCAAAAGCAGAACTGCTTCCCGCATAAATCAATTTTGCATTTGATCTTCGACAAAATTCTAAAACGTGTGAAGTTCCCATAATATCTATTGACAAATATTTTAATGGATCTTTAAAACTGGGTTGAATCCTTGCCAATGCGGCTAAGTGATATACTACGTCAAACACTTCATTTACATATTTATAGGAATTTAAATTCCTAACATCATCAATCCAATATTCAACATTATCCCTCATATATGCCCTGCTGCTGGATTCAGAGCACAAATTATCCATCACAACAATTTCATTATTTGAATTTGATGCCAATTCATCTACTAAATGTGATCCAACAAAACCTAAACCACCTGTTACCAAAATTCTCATTTAAAATCCCTTATTCAAATATATTAATATTTAAAATTCACATATTGATTATAACCAATCTATGAATTGTTGTACAGAAACTAAATTCAAGTAATTTTGGCGATTTTCCACCAAATCATCCCATTGAAGATCAGTATATGTTTTATTGATTTTAATAGGTGATTGATTTTTCCTAACTCGTATTACACCGCATCCTTGGTCAATATTTACCGTTATCATGTCTAAACTTGGTTCTTGCCTATAATGAACACATGCCTTCCAGCAATCGCCGTTGGCACCATCTTTAAATTGCCTAAATTCCTGTAATGGATTGCAATCATGCATAAGAATTGTGCCACCGTCATTCAATATATTAAGTGAATTTTCTATGTCCTTATATACCTGCTCAGCATGGTGTAATCCATCAATGAAAATAATATCAAATTTATCATTGTATTTTTCAAAATATTCATCACTAGTCATCCGGTGTTGTCCACCCATATTAGGATCAACACCCACCTTTTTATCGCAATTAATTTTATCAAAACAAGAAGCTGAATGGTTTACACCTATCTCCAGATAGGTTTTGTATTGAAAAATTTCAATACAGTGATTAATTAATTGGTCTCTAGAATTATACAACATTGTTTTCACCTACTCAAGGAGTTATTTCCCAATCACTTAAATGATACATGCATATTTGATCATACCATTTGCCTTCACGCAGCAAAGATTTCAATAATTTTCCCTCTACCTTAAATCCCAAGTATTTATATACCCTTTGGCCTATATGGTTATATTCAACAGTCGTAAGACCAGTTCTTTTTAGTTTTAAAGTATCATAGCAAAAATTAAGCATTAACCTCCACATTGGTTTGGAATAACCTTTTCCCCGGTGGGTAATGTGAATATCTGCACCAAGTACACAATTCAAATTATTATGATCAATCTTGTAAAATTTACAAAAACCCACCTTTTCACCATTTACGCAAAATATTTTCCTAATTTCTGTTTTTCCATCAATGGTACCCCACCATTTCATGTGATCATTAAGGGTGATAGGGGTTGGGTTTGTAAGATTTTTTAATACCAAAGGATCATTATGCAATTCCACCAACCAATGATGATCATCATCTGTTACGTCTCTCATTGTATATAAATTCATCTTATTTTCCCTCAAGATAATATTCACATGCCTCATAAAAATAAATGGAATGTGGGTTATCCCTAAATTTATGCCTTAATGATCCTCGTTGGTGACACAAAAACGGGGTTCCATCTGGAAATTGATATTCTTCGTTATATTGTTTTACGCCTAAAGGTAAATCACTTGGATGTGCCGGTGGGCATAAGACCTTTATGTCATGACCTGTGGGGGTTACACCCAAAAGAGGACTTCCGTTAATGAAGGTAAAATAAGGAATATTTCTCTCTATACAATAAGGCGCAATTTGCCACCCGCTATCCCTATGCAAAGAATAACCGATCGGTAAATTAAAAACAGATGAAAGCTCTTCAGAATCTATAGGTAAAGGGGAATCAAGAAATACATCCAATCTTAATTGTGAAAAATCATAGTTTGGTGAAAGAGCAAACCAGGTACAGCTAGGACTATTTTTTGCAGTTTGAATCCTTCCTTCTCCTGCACAAGGCTGCCCAATATCTTCATAAGTGGTTGCAATTATGCCATATGAATTATCTTCCATCATTTTCTGAACCTTGGTATCCCATCCCTTATAAACAATAACTGTATCAGTATCTGCAAAAATATTTAAGCATTGGGGGTTCATTTTTTTTAATGCATAATGCAATCCATCAACATGATAACTTGATGCATTTTTTTGATCAATATTAACCACGTGGGCGGCACTTAATTGTAGTTCGTTTTTAACGGAATCCACAACACTTTGCGGGGTGTTTAAAAAATAACCACAAAATTCCAAAGAATTTGTTCCGCTACTGGTGTCACGATAATTAGAAACCAAATAACGATAATAGTCCATGGAATTATTATCTATGACAGAATGTATTTGAATAGCTTTCATTTCTCAACCTTTTGTAATAATTTCGGCTATCTTTTTAACACTAGACCAATGATCTGTTGCTTTAATATACGAAATAGATTCCTTTATTTCATTATGAACCTGATCCAGTGTTTTGTTATGTATTTCTTCTATGATATCCGGAATTTCATCCATACATTCAAAAGTTTGAATCAATGAAATGTTATCAATCCCGTAGTGCTGCATACCATCCCTTTTATTTGTGACAGCATAACATCCCATAGCCGCAATTTCAATATCTTTTGTCCATGGGTAACCAAACCACATATCCCATTGTTTACCTTCAATAATAAAAGGTGGGTTATGCATATTATGCAAAAAGATTTTAGATAATCTCATAGACTCTAAAAAACCTTCATGATTTTTTCTAGGAAGAAATTCCACATCAACTTTCATAGATTTTAAATTTTCAAAAAATTTCTTTCTATGGGATTTCATTCCTCCCATAAAAACAACGTCATATTTTCGCTGATTCCATGGAATATAGTTTTTGCATAATTCTGGTAAAATGCCCATAGTAACAGACATTCCGGGAAGTCCTCTATCACGAATAAAATTGGTCCAAAATTCCGTTGTATTGACAAATGTAATTACATTTAATTTTTCATTAATGTCATAATATGAACCTTCATAAGGTCCATCGGTAATAAAAGCTTCCCAGGGATCTTGTTCGTAAATAATTACAGGATGATTATTTAAATAATCTTTGATCAAACCTAAATTTTGTACCAATGTTCGCAGCCTTAATGAAGATATTACCATATCAAATTTATGCAATTCACCCTTTATTTTATTTCTTTTAATATCATCCAAAGTAATATATGTGGTATTGAAATGCCGTCCTAAAGAAATTTGAAATTGCCTATTGTAAGGAACCCCGGCAACATATTGATGAGAATCTATAATGGATAAAACATTTGACATAAATTATTATACTACCTCTTTTTTATAAACTCAATCTTTTTAAAAAGTAATTTACCTTCGGAATCTTCTAAAAACACATTTGGATAAGGATCTTCTCGACACCTTATCATATTATACAAATCACGCGTAGAAAGTGTTAACAATTTATCCGGGGTCAGTTCACTATCACTTGGTTTGAGTCTTTTACACTTTATATGTGGCACATTTAAATCCTGTGCAACTGAAATGTGATTAGGATATGTGTCTAAAAATTCCAAAAGTAACTTCAATCCCTGGTACCTTAATTCCAAAAATATTTCAGTAATACCCTTTTCAAGGTTTAAATCACACTTGCTAATTATATTACCTTCATCATAGTTTTCATTTAATTCAAATAAACTCAGTTTTGTTTTAGTGAGACCATCCAGTATTTGATTTTGAATAGGTGATCCACCGGCATAATTGGGTAAATCTGAGGGGTGTAAACCTACAACGGTGTTTTGGCTGAGGATTTTGGGGGTTATATACCAACTCCACCCGGCTAAAATTATAATGTAATTTTCACTTTCTTTGACGCAATTACTTAAGGATTCTGGTGATGTAACATGAATAATGCAATGTTCTGTGTTATTACATAAATCATTTAGCAAATCTATTGCCCAACTTCTATAACCACAAAAAATAATATTTAATGCCATTATTTCATGCCTCAAAAGGATGATTGGTGTACCACCAATGATTGTGCGTTAAAAGATATATGGATCCTCTTGTTTGAATAACATTTTCCGGCGAATCATTTCTCCAACACAGGTGAGGATTTAATCCTTCATTAACGTATGTTGTTGATTTTAAAATACGGGAATCATACGTCTCATATTGTAAACCCATATCACTGATTTGCTTCCAATTTTTTTCTACATAAGGTAAAGAATTATAGACGTAATTAATATCACGATGACATGCAATTCCCTTAATATCAAAAAAACAATTCAATAAATTAAATTCCGCATTCAATACGCGTAACGGCTCAACATTATTTATCATTGCATATTCCAAAAAATTACTATGCAACCCTATTTCACATCCTTTTTCTTCGGCATTTTTTAACATTGAGAAAACAGGATAATCCATCACATTATAATTTGATCCAGCCACACGTGCATATATACTAGATACAACACCACACTTTATTTCGATGTCTATCATCTGTTGGAGTGTTAAAGGTTTAAGATCAACATCATGCCTTAAAATAAAATGTCCTTTGTCGGGACATCCACCTTTTATGAATTCATCAACTGTACAAAAAACATAACCATTACCCAAAGCCAGCTCGATAATACTTTGATAATAATCCATGCTAAATTTATTGTGAGAATCAATATTTTTCATTTTATTCCTTCTAGTAGGGATTTTACCATAATTTCATACGCAGGAATAGAAAGCTGAGATTGTAAATCGGTGGTGGATGACAATATTCTACTTATTTTTTTAGAATGAAATATGGGTTCAATGTCTAATTTTAAATCCATTACGGTATTTAAATTTTGTAATAATTCATATTTGGAAATAAAATCATCACAGTGAATATGATAAACACCTTCATTCCATAATTTATTATTCACTATCTTTATAATCGCATCGGCAGCAGCAGGGGCTGTTAAGCCATTCCAATAATGATTTTTATAACCCTTTATTTTCTTTCCTTTATTGGATTTTGCCCACTCCAATAAACCTAATTTTCTAGCACTATTTAATTCATTACCTATTATGCTCATACGAAGAGTCATTGCATGTTTAGGTTCACCCCATAATTTTGTTTTTCCATAAAGATCATCGGGAAAAGGCACCTCTCTTTCATCCAGTGTTTGATTATTTTCACCGAAAACGCAATCAGTACTAATGTGAATTAATTTACTTGTGGTTTTTGATATATGTTCCTGCAGTTTTTGTGGAAACACTGTATTAACAATAACACAATTTTTTTCATATTGTTCTTCACAGAGCCTTTGTTTAATAATACCAATGCAATTTATCACATAATCATATTTTTCAATTTCCAAAGAAGTTATATCATCATCAAATACATCAAAATATACTTCGTTAGGATTTAATGAGTCCTTAAGTCTAGATGTGCCATAAACATCATGATTTGAACGTTCAAATATTTTAAAAACCTGATGTCCTAACATCCCGTTTTTTCCAAGCACCAATATTTTTAAAGAATCCTTCATTATCACTTTTAAGATGTTTTTAATTTTTCTAAAAATTTTTCCACATTTTGAACCGCAATATTGTAATGATTTATAAATTTTTCATCATTATAACTAAAATTTTTATGGTCCATAAAATTAGAAGCCATCATTGCCCCAATTAGTACATAACCCCTCTTTGTATCTTGGTGTGTCTGCCACAAATTGAAAACCTTTTGTAATATTTCACCTTGATTTTTTAAGCGCCTATGTAAACCAAAATGAAAAGCCTGTACATTTGTAGAATAATGACAGTGTTTAGCAGCAGGAATTAATTGTTTTGGGACATTAAATCCATTTATAATTTTTTTATGATTTGTATCTACCCTATCACAATATAATTCGGAATTTGGCGGATTAAAAACAACCGTTGGTTTAAAACAATTGAGGCCGGCAATCAGATCACCGGTAAAATAATCATCTATTAACACCTGCATCCCTGTAACTTCATCATCACCAAACATGATATCACATATTTCACTTAATATGTTTTCCCTTATTAAAACTGTATCACCGTCTATTTTTACGATTAAATCAAATTCATTTTTTCTTTTTTCAAACGTGCCCCACAATAAATTGTGTGCCTCTAGTTCAGTTTTATCTTCTATAATAAAATGTTCTATATTCACGCCTGTTTGTGAATTAATTGCATTCAAACATTCGGTAATATCTCCTTCACCACATGTCATAGTGCCAACTAATATTTTCGGTAAATTACCCATTCTTTTGCATCTCACTATATCTGTTTTTTAAGCTTACCATCATCATATCCCTCCATTTTTAAAAAAACCTTTTTTCCTTCCAACATTATATAAGGGGCTGGCATATCATCAAAAGTAAGAGATTTTATTTTTCTTAAAAACAATTTTGAATCAACTAATATATCAATTTCATGATTTAAATCTTTTTTACGATATGAATATTGTTTGGTTTCATAACATGGATAATCAATCTCATTTTTATTGATTAATTTCATGAAATTTTTCTTAAGAAGTTTAAATCCAATGTCGTTAGATTTTAAAAATACATCTTCGGCTACATCATCATCATCAATTGCAAAAAAATCAGAATCAATTATTTTTCCTTCATCTATTTTTTCATCTATAAAATGCATTGTGCTTCCATGCACGCATTCATTGTGCATTAATGCCCATGTAGCACAATGCCTACCTTGGAATTTTAATTCATATGAATGATGAAAATTTACTATTCCCATTTTTACTGCATCAATATCATTTTTTGGAATTTTTTTCCAATAGCCCAATGAAAACACAATATCTGAATTTTCAATTACATTCTCATAAGTTCCAAGATTTATATCTAAATCTTTTACCAATTCTTCATTATTAGTGTGCACATAAGATAATTCAAAATTCTTTATTTTGCTAGTATTTACTATCCATACCAGATAATCAAGAAATAAATTCTGCCTACCGTTAAACAGAATTCCACACCGTACATTCATCATTAACAACTCTCACATAATGTTAGTAAGGTATTGGCAATATGCACAATATCATTTGATTCCAACCACCAACCACAAGGTAAGGATATCTGGTGTTTATTGAAATATTCTGTTTGCGGTAAATCTTTTTTACTGCCTTTAAAACACGTATAATTATGATTAGGAATATGAACCAAACCTGCGTTAATACCAACATTATTTAATTTTTCAAGTAATATATCCCGATCAATTGATTCATCAATAATGCATGTATAAACCCAAAATGAGGGCTCTGAATTCTCGGGGTATTGTAGGGGCATTACTAACTGTGAATTCTCAAATTGTGTTGCGTATATACCTGCATTACGACGATGTGAATTAATGATTTTATCTAAATGTGGTATTTGTGTCAAACCTAATGCAGCAGCAAGGTTATTCATATTGAATTTATAACCATTTTCTTCAATATCCCATTCCCATCTTTGGCCTTTCCATTCACCCTCTGTGGTTTTTGTTGAATCCCTGTCTAAACCAAACCATTTAAGCTTTTTTGCTTTTTGATAATCGTCATAATTTTTAACAACCAATGCGCCTCCATCACCGGTGGTGATGTGTTTAATTGCTTGAAAACTATAACACGTAAAATCTGCATAATGACTTATGTCTTGATTTTCATATGTAGTCCCCAAAGAGTGTGCGGCATCTAGTATTAACTTAATATTGTATTTTTTGCATATAACATTTAGTGATGTCATATCACAAGGTAGGCCGGCCCAATTCACGCATAATATGGCCTTTGTTTTATCATTAATTAATTTCTCCACCTCACCTGGATCTATATTTCCGGTATTGAAATTAATATCGGCCCACACCGGTTGTGCACCCAACTGCATAATTGGCATATTTGTGGCTACACATGTCATAGCCGTTGTTATCACTTCATCACCACGGGTTACACCGGCTGCGTGAAGTGCCATGGTGAGACTGCTTGTGCAACTATTAGTGAGAACAACTTGTGAAGTACCAAAATAATCCGCTAGTTTGCTTTGAAACTGCAATACTTTTTCACCTTCATTAATAAACCCACTCTCTAGCACATCCTTAAATTGTTTTAATGCTTCATCAATATCTACATGTACCTTAAACAAAGGGTAAGACATTATTTTTCCCCTTCTTTTGTTAACAAGCCCAAAGATATTAAATACTCCTCAAGCTCATCACTACCTATCACATCATCAGCACTAGTATAGCTAAAGGGTGGGCGGGTGGAATCTATTTCTTTATGAGAAGGATTAATTACATAATGTGTACCGGTATCACGCGTTCTTAATGATTCAGGTTCACAGATTAATGCTTCATGCATTTTTTCACCAGGACGAATACCAATAGTTTTAACTTCTTTTCCTGATCTACGCCCAAATATTTTGGCTAAATCATAAATTCTCATGGCTTTTAGGCGAGGAATCCATATTTCTCCTGAGATTGCATTTTTAATAGCATGTAAAATAAGATCAACAGATTCATCCAAGGTCATAATAAATCTGGTCATATCTTTATGCGTTAAAGTAATTGATTCTGCATGAGAAGCTTGGTGATTAAACAAAGGAATAATGCTGCCTCGGGACGTCAAAACATTACCATACCTAACACAGATAAAACGTGGGTGGTTACCATAAAAAAACTCACGACTCACTGTCATTTTTTCCGAAACAGCTTTACACATACCATACGTATTTAATGGTTCACAAGCCTTATCAGTGCTAACCATAAGCACTGTATCAATTGCTAAATTTTTATAATTTTTTTCCACTGCCTTGACAATATTTTGAATTCCTGTGATATTTGTCAATATGCTTTCATTGGGTGTAAGCTCACATGTATCAACCTGTTTGAGAGCAGCTGCCATAATAATGATATCCGGATCTGTTTTAAGAATTACTTCTTCCACCCTATCATAATCCCTGATATCTCCAACATGAAACATTAAACCTGGTGGGTTGGAATATTCTGTTCTAATTTTCCAGTGTTTAGCTTCGTCACGAGAAAATATATGTAATGAATTATTATCAACTAAGCGAGAAATCAAAGCCTTGCCTAGAGAACCAGAACCACCAAATATTAAACACTTTTTATCTTTCATTTCAATACCATCATTATTTTAATTTAGTTACCACAAATTCATTAGGCGGCACAATATTTAAGGAACCACGTGTGGGTAGATACCCAGCGTCACTTAATATTTGTTTTGTTTGATTACCAAATAAAGAACCGCTTAACGTATCACCATCATTACCTAGACTCGTAAAAACACCACCATCAATACAACCACATAATTGATAATATTGATAAAATTTAGCCTGAAATTGAAGCTCGGTAAAACTATCCAACATTGATAATTCATCAAAAACCAATTTCATAGTTTCCATTCTATTTAAACAACAAATTAAAGAAACAAAATTATTCAAATACACAAAGGGAATATCTGTTTTTTGAAAAAAAACTTTCTCTTTAGTAAAATAATTGGTTTGCCTTACCCATGCATGAGTCCTGGATTTTTCAGTATGTATATCTTTATCGTATAAATGGCATTCCGACACGCTAAATTCTTGACACCTTACCGAACCAACTAAATCACATACATCTAAAAATTGTTCTGCATATGATAGTTTTTCAATATCATAATAAACACAATCAGATTCAATGGGATAAATGTATTTGAATTTTTTTCCCATTATTTCTACATGATTATCAACTGCCCATTTAATAGCACTCCAATAACCTACATTAATATTAGATTTATAAACGTTTCTAAAATTATCTTTTAAAAATTTTAAAGTATTAGCGTAAGTAGAATCATTATCAAAAACAAGGATATTATCACGATAAACTTCTAGAAACTGGGTGTCTTGTAAACTCTTTACTGTTTTTTCCAAGCAAACGTGACGGGTTTCTTCCTTGCTACATGTTACCAAAACATATAACGTATCATGTGTTAATTTTTCTACATTCGTTTTCATAAAAATTAATGCATTTTCTTATATGTAGAAAGTGCAGATGCTATTACCTGATCCATATCATAATATTTGTAACTTGCCAACCTTCCACCAAAAATAAAATTAGGGAAAGCTGCTTTTTCTTTATTATATTGATGATATCGCTCATTGTTCACTTCGTCGTTCACCGGATAGTATGGAATTGAATTTTTGTTACACTTTACCGGGGTTTCGTATGTTACAACAGTTTTGGGTGAATTAGATTTCTCAAAATGTTTATGTTCAATAGTTCTTGTCCATGGCACCTCATCCCCTGTCCAATTAATCACCGGTGAACCTTGGTAGTTTTCTAAATCCATTACATTGTGTTGAAAATCTAAAGTACGATATTCTAATTCACCATGCTTGTAATCAAAAAATTCGTCTATTTTACCGGTATATACAACCTTATGGGCTTTCTTATTCCATTCATCCTTGTTTTCAAAATAATTCACGCCACACTTAACTTCCACCCCTTTTAACAATTCCTCGAATATCTTGGTATAACCACCAACCGGGATGCCACAGTACTTATCATTAAAATAACTGTTGTCATACGTTAACCTAAATGGGAGACGTTTAATAATAAATGAAGGTAAATCTCGTGGTTCTCGCATCCACTGTTTTTTAGTATATCCGTAGATTAATTTTTCATATACATCGGTGCCCAATTGGGAAATTGCATATTCCTCAATATTTGTAGGGGATTCACAGTGAATTGAGGTTTCCTCTATTTTGTTTAATGCATCCTGAGGTGTGGTTGTGTTCCACAGTTGATGGAATGTCCACATATTAAAAGGGAGCGAATATAATTCACCTTTAAAATTGGCTACCGGGGAGTATGTAAATTGTTTAAATTCTGTAAACTTATTAACAAATTCCCATATTTTATCGCTATTTGTATGAAAAATATGAGGGCCATAATAATGTACGTTAATCCCCTCCATGTTTTTAGTGTAACTATTTCCACCTATGTGTGTTCTCTTATCAATTACCAAACAGCTTTTTCCATCTTGTTTGGCTTGATAGGCAAAAACAGATCCAAAAAAACCGGCACCAACAATTAAATAATCATACATAAATCACTTCAAATTCGTAATAAACGTTTCCCAATTTTTCCAATATTCCTCATGATGAATACGTTGGGATATTTCATTCATTCCATTAACAAGATGGGAAACTAAATCTGGATTATTTTCAAGTTCATATAATGCTTGTGCCGCCTCCTTGGCATTTGTAACATGAATAGAATTCTTCCCATGAACCAAAAGACCGTTCGAATGGGTTGCATCAACGTAATCCTTCAATACCACAACCGGGGTGCATGCAAATCTGGCATATGCCTCAACCCCACCGGCCCAATCATAACCCTTGAAATGCACAACTGCCTTAAGACCTTGAAATTTTTGAGCTGCCTGGCGTGGACTCAGGGTGGTGTAATTACCGGTGGGGCCCGATCCATCATATCTTATATCTGCCCCTTGCCTCCTAATATTTCCACCATAATTCACCGCTTGGATATTATGTGGTTTTAAATATTGGTTCATTTGATTAAACAAGGCAAATTCATTGGGATGACGCACATGAAAATTATGATTAAATGAGGCAAAACCTTTTCTATTTTCTGATGCAATAATTCCTCCCACACCTAAAATATCAAACTCTACTTGATTTCTATAAAAATTTATATTATTTCTATCGTTATACTCTTTATCATAATTGGCCGGTAACATTCTGCATATATTATGGCAATCATTCGATCTTAAAGGACTAAAATGATCAAAGGTTGATGATACCCATTTTGCATTGGGAAATTTTTGTTTTGCAAAATTTTTATATATGTCAAAAGAACCTATAACGTGATCGGTCGTGTGAAACAAATCAATTTTAATATCTTCTTTATCAAAATCAACCAAACTACATGTGATATTTTCTTCAGTTAAAGGGGTTAATCTGTTTTGTTTCAATAAAAATTGATCTTCACCGTAAATCAATAAATCCTGATTTTGGGAATCAAATTTATAATATTCAAAATTTGTAATCCCGGGATTATGTGTCGATCTATGCAATAAAACTGGCCATAGAGGTGACATATCCCACGATAACCCACCGGTACCGGGGAATGGATAAAACACATTATGTCCTAAACGTGCATAATGATAAATCAATCCTGAAAGACCACCCCTGGAGCCGCGATCTAAAATACACACATTTAATTTATTCATTATCAAGAACCTTTTTTAATAGAATTTCATATTGTGGAAAATATAATGCATCAATATCAGTATTTAAAAAACAATTAATCGCATGTTGTGGTGTTTCACATATAGGTTCCCTATCATTAAAACTAGTGTTGAGTATAATAGGCACACCGGAATGTGTATGCCATTTTTTTAAAAACCCATAGTACCATGCATTGTCATTTTCCGTTACAGTTTGCAATCTAGCACTTCCATCAAAATGAACGACTGCTGGTACCTTATCCTTCATTTCATCTTTAAACATCAATACAAATTGCATGTACGCGCTTTCGATAGGATTTTTAAACCAATTTTGTGCCTCTTCATACAAGATTGACGGAGCAAAAGGTCGATACCATTGGCGATGTTTAACTTTCGCATTTACCCTATCTTTCATTTCTTTTCGGCGAGGATCTGCTAAAATGCTTCTATTCCCTAATGCCCTACGACCTGATTCTGAACCTTCATTAAAAATTGAAACAATGCCTCCTGACTTTAAAAGGTTTATCACATCTTCATCATTTGATTTATTTATTTCAATATCTGTGGGTAAATTTTGTAATGCAGCATCTACATCCTCTTTTTTCCACTCTTCACCAAGATAGGGTGAAAGATTATCATTCCATTGAACGCGCGGATTTCCTAAATGATGATGCCATACCCATTGTGCTGCACCTAATGACAAACCGCCATCGTACGGTACCGCTGGAATATAAACACCATCTATACGATCCGGAAACCAACTTTTTATTTTTCCAGCTATCACAGAGTTTAATGAAACACCGCCGGCCAAACATATGTTTTTGCAATGTGGCGACGCATTTAAGGCAAATTCAATAAATTCCTTCACCAATCTCTCTGTGGCGCTTTGTAAACCTGCCGCTAAATCAAATTTATCTTGTTCAGATCTATCGGCTATTTCAGACCATTTATTCAGATATGGGTGAACAGGATCCTTTCCTTTTACATACGCACCCTTAGGTTGATTTGGAGGTTTAAATCCCGCAGACAACACATCCGTTGTAAGCATTTTATAAAAATCATCATGATATTTTGTAGGATCACCAGGTGCTGCCATGGCCATCACAGAACCCTCTTGTCCCCCTAGGGGCCACCCATTCTGTAATTTAAATATATAACGTGTTACCCGAGTCCAAACTCCGCCTATGTTAATTTGATGAGTTGGAAATTTTCTAATACCGGTTAATTGTGTATCACTGCCATACCACAACGTTGTTGCTGTTTCACCACCATTATCATCTTCCACACCACCCCCATCCAAGGTTATAACAATTGCATCATTAAATTTACTTGAATAAAATGCATGTGCTGCATGTGCTTGATGATGGGAAATAAAAAAGAACTTACCACCATTTTTTTCCGCCAATTCTTTTGCGGTATTAAAAGATACTTGATGTTGTGAAGTCTTTGAAGTTGGATAAACGGTGGCAAAATTAACTATATCTTCAATATCATCATCATTCAACCTATCAAACATAAATTTAATAGAATCAGTTTGTGGAGATTTTTCACGATTGTATCTTTCATATTCTGCGTGAATGGTTGGTATACCATTCTCTAATATACAAAAAGAGCTATCGTGTCCTGACCATATTCCTGCTATTTTCATTTTTATTCCTCCAACCAATCCTGTATGTGTTCAGGCTGTGTGTCCTCTATGTCACTAACATCTGCAGCTGAATTATCAAAATAATGTGCAGGACCTTCACTTTTAATTAAATCCTTACTATATTTTACCTGATCTCCATCATGTGTTTTGGCATAATCCCAGCCCAATGGAAAACAAACATCAACAAAAGATAAAGGCGAAGCATCGTTTGCCTCATCAATTAAAAATGGGGCCGGATTGACTTCATAATACAAACCACCAGCCCCGTCACTGGGTGGTGTATAGTGACCCAACCTTTTATCGCCTCTCACAACTGCATGCATTCCTCGAGGATCATTCCAGATGGATGCAACAGATGGTATATGTGGATGTAATGGGATTAATTTTTCTAATCCAATTGCCTCTTTGGCTTTTTTGTCCATATAATCCTCAGCGGAAGTAAATCCATCGTGTGTTAACTCCATCCCTGAATCTACAGGGTAATTGCCTATCTCTTTAAACAATTTCGGAGAATACAAACCTGTTGTATTTAAATGAACATTAATCCTTTTCCAATATTTCCTTTTAGTGAGTGGTGATTGCAATAACCTGGTATTTAAATCTATGTCATTTTTTACAGTAACCCTTCTCACTGCATGAATAGACATATGATATAATTCCAAATTATGAAAATCTTTCACGGTTTCTAGAAAAACAGTGGAATTAATGATTTGGGTATCATCCTGAAAAAAGCATAGTACATTACAATCTTCAGGAACGTGCTTTAATATTTCATTTTTTCCTTTCCATTCATCTTGGGCCGGATCCCTTTCTGTCCTTAATATCAATTTGTCGATTTCTGCATGATTTTCTAAAATATTTAAAAGATCTGGTTCTGTGGATCCATTATCCACATAAATTACATTAATATTAATGTCATTTGCAGGATTTTCTTTTACTGCCTTAATACTTTGCAAAAGGGCCAACGAATAATATTTTCTATTGCATCCCGTGATCCCAATTGTTAAATTAACGTTTTCACTCATTTTAATCACCCTTTAAAATACGATAACTGTCACTATCGAAATGTTGTGTTGAAAATTCAAATAGCTCCGTATCTTCAAGTGCTATCATCCTATGTCTTAAACCCCGGTAGACATGAAAGTTATCTCCCGGGCCTAAAATCACTTCTGACGCTGAATCAATATCGTCTGAATCTGAATATATTACGCGTAACTTACCAGATTGAACATAGAAAACCTCGTCTTTTAATTTGTGATAATGCCACGAACACATCTTACCTTTCACAAAATATAATAGTTTTCCGCAGTATTCTTCACAATTAACAATCCATTTTTCAAATCCCCATCCCTTGGGCACAAATTTGATAATATGATTGGTATTAATATCGTTCTTCATACTCTTTCCTACTCAATTGATAAGTACCAGATTTTGTAACACTTAGGGAGGCACATTTGTTTGCGCATTTAACAGAATCTATTAAATCACCAGTTTCCAACCATCTACACACCATAGTTGATAAAAAAACATCACCGGCGCCACATACATCATGTACATCAACAGTGTCAGTTGAGTAAATTTTATCCCTATATAATGCGCCACGTGAACCTAAGGTAACAACCAAATCTGTGTCACCAGAGAGATTAATGCAATTATTAAATTCTTTTTCATTTATTTTAACAATACAATTTTCAAAAATTGACATGTCATGTTTCTTGGTGTCAACAAATACCTGGGTATTATAGTGTGACACTATATACCGAATTAATTCCTTGGTTATATAACCTTTGTCATAATCTGATATTACAATGGCATCATATGATTCATTGGGCAATGATGATGTCTGTAGTGGCACAATATGCCCTTCTATGTCATGACGCATAATTTGATAATTTGTTTTTTTATCAATAAACCTAATTTTTTTAATCTGTTGTTTATCATTGCAAAGGTAATTTATTTCACCTACCAGTATATTTTTAAAATTTTGATAAACATTTGCGGACATCCCGTGTTTATGTTCTTTGGTAATTTGAGTTAAAATAGGTACCGGTGCCTCAGGACTCAACCTATTACATTCTCCATATACATATTCATCGATGCATGCATCACCGATCAACAATATTTTGTATTGTTTTTGTTGTTGAGTATCCTTTAACATATTCAAAAATTTTTACCTCACATATATCATTACCAACTACATTTTCTACCTGATAATCTCCTCCCTTCACAATTATATCAGGTTTTATAGATTTGATTAAAAGATAGGGTGTCTCTTCTTCGAAGATTATTACTTCATCAACACATGATAATTCTAACAATAATGCCCTTCTGTCATCTTCACAATATACGGGTCTTTTATCACCTTTTAATTTCTTAACACTAGAATCACTATTTAAACCAACGATTACCTTATCACCAATCTCCTTACAATATTTTAACAATTCGAGATGACCTCTATGAAACACATCAAAACAACCATTTGTGAAAATAACTTTCATATATTGCCTTTTATTGCTTCAACTATTTCATTTAAATCATGATATTGGGCATCATTATTACATTGTTTACAGGCGATTTTTAATCCACATGGACCATGGGTAGATATTATTATGTTTTTATTTTGTGGATACTGTACCATCCTCTTATCTTGATAACCGGTAATTATTACAACAGATTGTGTATTAAATGCTGTTGCACCATGAACCAGGCCACCTTCTGAAGATACAAATAATTTTGACTTGCCAATTATTCCACACGCAATCCTAAAACTTTCTGTAAATGTAAGATCTACACAATTTTTTAGTTTTTTTGGACTGGTACCTACCTGTACAACTTGTATTTCCTTTGAAATTTCATCAACTATATTTTGCCATTTTTCAAAAGGGTATTCCCTATTTGGCGTGTAATCATGATTAGAAAATGGTTCTATTGTCACAAAATCTTTTTCCAAGTTGGTGATTGCCGCTTGTACTAGTTTTTCTTCTGATTCATCTAAGAAAATATCACACTTAAGTTCTGGGTTTTCAATCCCATAAACTTCACAAACCTGTTGTATAATATGCTTTTCAAATCTATGAAATGCCTTATTAGGTGTATCCTGTTTACAATAATTCGATGCAGGATTGTTTAATTGAAGTGGCACACAATTCTCATTTTGTGCATTTTCAGGCTGCCAAATGTGAGGATTATTATAAAATATTACAGACTGCACCGGTTTGATGGTCTGACCATGTTGTTCAAATGGGAAAGATTTAAGCCCGGATCTTTTATATATTTCTCTTGCGGCAGCTGTCCACGTCAAGTATCCACCTAAACCCATTAATGTCCTCCCTCTAAAACCCTCATATACATCTGTGCCACTTTCTTTATGTCCAGGTATGAATTATCAATTTCTAATTTTGGGAGCTCTAGGGAAGGTATTAGAATCTCGTAGGGATTATCATAATCAGTCAATTCGAAATTATATAGGTTGTTTTCTTCTATGACTATCCCATTTTTTCTTACAATTTCCTTTGTTCCCCCAGAGCTAGAACAAATAACCGGGCAACCTTGAGAAAGGGATTCTACCACAACATTTGGACAATGATCCAACCATGCCAAATGTATCATCCAATCCGCGGCTGAAAACATCTGCAAACATGCATCATGAGATATTGAACCGGTATAAAAAACATCATCATGATTGACCGGACAGTCCGGACTAGATCCCATCACCACCAAACAGGAGCTTGGGTATTTTTCTTTAAGCTTAAAAAATATTTCCATATTTTCTTTAAGTCTTTTTTGCCTATGCCAGTTTGCAGAACAAACAAACATATGTTTATATGCATTACGGATATTTAAAATCTCAGGTATATCAACATTCACCCTTCTGAGTTCTATGCCGTTATGAATAACAACACCTCTTCTTTCCCCCCAATGGTGACATGTCATTTTTTTATCAAATTCAGACTGCCAAATAACATAATCACAATTATCATATGCTAACTTTATTCCTTGGTTATGTGTTTTAAATTGGTCTGGTTTAAACCATATACCATCTAATCGCTGAACCTTCATGGCGTCCAATTTTAATGGTGTTGCCGGCTCAATAAAAATTAAAACAGAATCATAATCATGATTATAACCTACAATTTCATTTCCCATATTAACTAATTCACCAGCCAATCTATGCGCAAAAGAATTAGGTCCACTAGTGGAGGAAAAATTGACATTTGAAAAATGAATCTTCATATATACATTTTAAATTTAATTTTGATAAAGTTCATTTAGTGTAGAGAACAATTGTGTCATACATTCTTCCCAAGATATAGGAACATAAAGATTTTGAAAATGACTATCATTAAGAATTAATTCTTCAAGTTCAGTAAATCCACCAAAAACCTTACTTTGTTTTAAGCCAGCATCGGCAAATTCAATAGCACCACCGCCCTCTGCATGTACATATGTAGGCAATCCCAGCGCCAGAGATTCCAGGATATGATTAGGACCCGGATCAAATCTTGAACCACTAACATATATGTCATGCTTTAATAATTCGTGTGCCAATTCAATACCCGATAATGGCGAAATACAATGAGTGTTTTTAAAAGAATTACGATGACGGCCCACATATGTAAATTCTATATCATCCCTTTTTCCCGCCAAATAATCTAAAAAATCATATACATCAAATCCCTTGAGGATGTTATTAGACCAATGATGGGTCACTATTTTTAATTTATCAGAATTTGACTTTGTGTTTTTTCTTAGTTTCAAATATGCAGAATTCACACCATTATGCTGAACAGATGTGCTAGGGCATGCCCAGCCTTTTGCACCGAAATATTCCTCCATCCATTTTGAAACAAATATTGTGTGATCGATCATTTGGCTACACTGAAGCAGCATTATATCCATATGCTCGGTGTTTTTTCTTGCATCACATTCATTAATTCTCTGAACTAACTTGCAATTTGGATTGTGCAACTTATATTGGGAGGCGTCATTAATATTAAATCCCCCCGAATCGCTACGAGGATCCATAAGAAAAATAAGATCTATATTGGTATGTCCTAGGTTGGTGACAATCTCAATGGAATTAAGATTACAAAAATCAAAAAATCCCTTAACAAAATGATTACCTCCACCCCATGGGCCAGGACGAGGAGAACGATTGATTGCAATTTTCATGATATAAATCCCCGGCTTCTTAGATAATCACCTTCACTTTTCTGAAACTTTGCATCATCGGTTTGAAATGTTTCGGGTTTCATGTCAATTGTGTAATGGTAGGTAACTATGGGTTCATAATGCCAATTTCCTGCTGCTTGATGTAACACTGGGAGATATATTGTTTGATCACCAATTCGTTTAAAATACTCCCCATCTTCACCACGAAAATTTGCATCTTTTACGTTTTCAATAAGTGATTTTCGAAATGTTTTTAAATGTGATGATACCCATGGATGTTCATAAGGATTGGCAGTTTTAGGTAGTGGTGCTGATATATTGTGATTAGAAAATGACCATCTATGTGCAGTCCATAATGCACCAACATTTAAGGTATTATAATGATGATTAATAATAGTCAATGCATCACAATCACACAACCAATCATCGCCATCCAATCTGCAGATAATATCATTTGATTCTGTTTCCTTGAGTCCTTCAACAATATTTTTAATTTCCCAATGTTTTTCTGTGTTAACAGTTAAGCTTATTTTATCATCACCAAAACCAAATTGTCTTTTGAAATTATCTATTACTTCAGGGGTGCCATCAGTTGACATGTCATCCCTAATTATGATTTTCCAATTATTATGTGTTTGAAAACCCACTGAAAAAAGGCTTCGGGTAATTGTTGATGCAGCATTGAACGCCGGCATAATAAAAACAAAACGATTATTCACCTAAATATTCCTTAATACATGTTGGATGTGATATATCAAGTTCCAGGTGTTGTGTTGGTTTAGAGAAATCTACTCTTTCATGAAAAACCCATCCCCCCATCTTTTCTTTTAATTCTTGGGCCAGGTTATCAATTTCTTCTTCAGTAACATCTTTCCACGCTTTATCAAAAAACATGTTATTTTCAGGAATGTCTTCTTGTGTAATGTTATAAAGGCTAAGCCAGTGTTTTGACCAATAGTTTTTATACGTTCTTATTTTTCTTCCCAAATCAAACCAAGAATAATGATGAACAGAGGGTAATAATTCTATGTTTCTACCAAACCATTCCTGATATTTTTCAAATGCTTCCTTATTTCCTGCCATGGCGTGAATCCTTAGGTTATGTGCATCTGTATGATAAAAAGATGCATGTGCTATTACTTCACCGGTATCATTATCAATATAATCACAACCATCTGTACCCATTGCTGCGTACAAATTATTGTCTTCATCATATTTTCTAAAATTAGCAGGAATTCCATGAGTAATGTGATTTTTATTTCTAGAAATTCTCCACTTCCATGGAGTTACATCCATTCTCACCTTTTCTTCAGAACCCCAATATTCCACAACTGGAAGACACACTAAATCTACTTGTGTAGGAAATGATTTAATCAAATTAAATATTTTTTCATAATCATTTTCATGCACTACTTCATCGGAATCCTGTTGCCAACAAAAATCTCCGTTGCACAAAGATCTCGCGTGTGCCTTCTGTGTACCATCAAAAACTGCATGTCTGGGGTGATTCCAATCTTTTTCATTTTTGAATACTTTCAATCTCTCTTCTGTTTTTGACCATTCCTCTAGTTTTTCCCAGGTGCCATCAGTTGAACCACCGTCAACCACTATCACTTCATCACAAAAACCCAACATCGATGTAATAGAGGCTTCATAAGGATATTTTTGAGAAATACAATCTTTCGTTGTAGTATAACCAGAAAGGCTAGGTCTCCAATCCATTGAGTGTTTAATTCCTTTCCAAAACGTTTCTCGAGCGGCATACAAATAAGCCTCGGTATCGAATGCATCATCTGTATTAAACCATATTTCATCCTTATGCTGAACATTATCATTTAAGTGAAGTTTGCAACCTAACATTTTCGCTTCTATCACCATTCTTGGGCATGTATCACCCCCAGCTGGCAAATAAACAAAGCCTTCGGCTTGTGCCAATCTCTCTAGTACTTCTTCATAAGGTAAATTCCATACTACTTCATAATCTTTATTGTTTTCCTTGCACCATTGTTCTGCAGATTCTGCACCTTTAACCCAGCTCGTAGAACCCAATACAATCCAACCCTTTCTTTCATGGGATGAATATTTTTCATTTAATAATTTAACAGTAAGAAAAAAATTATGATCAAAAACAGAACTTAATACTGTATTATTTTTTTCCTCAAGAAATGGAAATACTTTAAAATATATTTCTTGCTGTTTTTCTGACATCCACCAAAGAGATTGTGCCCCATAATAAAATGCAGATATCATTTTTCCATGCATTTCATTGTGACAGTTACACATATGTGACTCGGCGGCATAATGCTTGTCTGGTGAACGGTACTTACAATACTTGTAATCATATTCTAAAATAGAATAATTTAAATTTCCAACAATGCTGGGAATTAAATTCATATCCATATTGGAAAAGTTACCAAATACCCAATATTTTTCATATCCGGATTCTAGAATTTCCAACGTTAAATCTTTACTTTTTAGTTTAAAAATATCAAAAGGACATGAGGTTATTAATGCATCAGATGTAAGTTCAGCACCCCCACAATATTCTTCAGCAAACATGTCTGAAACAAAGATTATTTCTGTGTTTTCCGGAATTTCAATAGCAGTTGAATTCGATGATGTGTTAAATGGACTACTAGAACCAAACATATACCCATACCTCCAGAGCTTAAGCAAATTTATTTCAAATTATTCTGAATGTATATTATACAAAACTAATTACTGTAGTATTTTATTTTTGCTAGATCTGGATCCCTGAATATCTGAATATCTGATTATATTCAATTAGATCTATTAATCTGATCAGTATTTAAATTAGATCTTTATAGTATTACAATATACTAGTAGCTAGAGAAGCAATTTCAGATCTGTGCCCATTTATTAAATGTACATGACCGGTTAACATAGATTCTTTGAATTTTTGTACCACAATTGTTAGGCCATTAGATCTTTTATCAATGTAAGGTGTATCCACTTGATCTGTATCACCCAATAAAACTATTTTAGAACCTTTACCGATTCTGGTAATTATTGTTTTTAGTTCATGAATGGTGGCATTTTGTGCTTCATCAACAATTACAAATGAATCATTAAATGTTCTTCCTCTAATATATGACAGAGGGGAAATTTCTATTTCACCCTTTTGACGCATACTTTCAAAATACGATATATCGTTAAATGCGTGTCTAAAATTATCTATTAATGGTGCCATCCATGGTGCCATTTTTTCATCAACATCACCAGGTAAATAACCTAAATCCCTACCTACCGGTTCAATTGATCGTGTAACTACTATTCTTTTATATTTTTTTTTAAATAAACCTGATAGTGCACTCATGAGTGTAATAAATGTTTTACCAGATCCTGCAATTCCAGTAATTGTGACTAGCTGTATATTGGGATTATTTAATAATCCGACTGCAAATGCTTGTTCTTTGTTTTTAGGTTCAATCCCTAAATCACTGTTAAAAGAAGCCAATCGATTTTTTTTAATATATCCGTTTTCATATATGCCTAATAAAGATTTGCCAAGCGGCGATTTTCCAATAATAAATTGATTTTCAAATACTTTTTCATCACCATTATATTGTATTTTTCCATGTTCGAAAAACAGATCAACATCACTATCAGAAAGTTCCAGCTGTATTTTACCTGAATATGCTGTATCTGCAGATAATTCTAGATGATCCTTCCAATAGTCTTCACCAATTAATCCTAATGCATCACATTTAACACGAAGGTTTATGTCTTTTGTAACAACTTTAACAGGGGTATTTTTAAATTCTAAGGCTAATTTAAGTGCACTACCCAATATTTGATTGTCGGCTAATTCTATGTCCAAACCATCAGGGATATTATTTCTAGAGTACTTGGTTTCAATTCTAATGGTCTGATCAGATTCCGGAATAGTTACGGCCTTATCCAATCGCCCAATGTCTCTAAGGCTATCTAGATAGCGATTGACATACCTGGCAGATTCACCTAATAAACCAGGCTTATTTTTAAATTTGTCTAATTCATCTAAAACGGGAAGTGGAAGAACCACGTCATTTCCGGGGAATGAATGAATAGCTGTCATATCATAAAGAAGAACACTAGTGTCAACCACTAATACTTTTCTAGAGCTCATGCAATTTCCTTTCGTGTACATTTAACGTATACACAATATTGTTCTTAATATAAATATGGAAACGTTTAATATGAAGCATAAAATAAATTTAATGAATTTATCAAATGGGGAAAAAGAAAAGATTGATTGTGATAGTACGTGTTATGAAATTTGCAAAAATTATGATGTAGAGTGTAATCAAACACTTTGCAATTATTGGATTAACGATAATAAAAACAATAATTGTGTATTTCTTAGTGCTAATAACGGTGCTAAAACATTACAACAGATTGGTGACATATTTGGCATTACAAGAATGCGCATATGCCAAATTGAAAAAAATGCCTTGAAAAAGCTTTGTAAAAAAAGTAAAAAATACGGGTATTAAATACCACCCAACAAAGTAATTGCAACCAATCCGGGAATTCCTTCTTTTACGTAAACACCTGAAAATAGTGTGTTTGTTCTTCCGCCAACATAAGAAAATGCCGATTCCAGTCTTTTGCTCACCATTGGATCACCTGCCATTTCACTATTTGCAATCAATAACAAAACACCGGTCTCTGTGTTGCCTGTTGGTCCGGGACAAGGGGAAGATTTAAGAGAACCTTGGAATACACTAGCACCTAAATCAGATTTTGAAACATCCCTAATAACAGTACTCCCAATTACCATTCTACCATTAACACCCAAGCATTTTTCTAAATCCTTTGAATCAAATGTTTGAATAGGTGATGGTTCATCTGCTAATTTAAAAACCTGACTCAATAATTTTGCAAAGTTTTTATTAGCAGCTGGGAACATATTTAACATCCCAACCTTTCCTCTTAGAAGTTGTAACTGTTTTTCATTATCAATTACAATATGAGGATAATCGCAGACATCTTCTAGAACAGATTTATAATTTGTTGAAATTGTGGGATTTAATAATTCTTGTGCAGTAGGTTTTGAAACAACATAAACCACTTTACCAGAAGCCTCTGACGATGAAAGGTATCTACTAATAGAGCCATGTAATTCGGCACATGCACTCCCGGTACCGCCACCACCACCGGCTAATACAAATACCCAATCCACTTTCCCTATTTTGGATCTTAATGCATCTTCAACCATGGTACTATTATTGCGTAATACCTCTTTCCCCAAAACAATATCTTTTCCGACCCCATCTGCACCAGGGATTACTAACACATGCTGATCTTCTACGCCGGTAGGTAAATCCTTGAGTGTGGTGTTAACAAGCAATGTTTTATTAAACCCTAGATCCATAAATGCTTTTGCTAATTTTCCACCACCACCACCAACTCCGATAAAAGCGCAATTAATGGCACTAGTAAATGTATTTTCCGGAAGAAGCTGATCATCCGCAATGGGTTCATCATCATATGCTTCCACAAAATCAAATTCATCCATCACATCTGGTGGATTGATATAATCGTCATCCTGTTTTTTCTTTTTGCTCACGATACGCTCCTTCTTATTTTTGAGTGGAAGATTATAATTAGTCATAGATTTTACTACTGTTGACGGCATATGTCCCTTATTCCACCTTCATATATATACGGTAATTCCTTAAATTAATTAAGTGGAGACGCCGGGAATCGAACCCGGGTCCTAAATACCTCCAACATCATGTCATTCACAAGGTTAGCCATTTTACTCTAAACCGGCAAAGTAACTCGAATTATCCCATCCCATATCGAGTATCTGGGATCCACCTGTATAAAAAGGTAATCACTTATTTCTAACTGAAAACCTTTTTTACCACCAGGGTAACCATTCAGCCCTATTTACTCGAAGGCCAATCGAGTTTTGCTGGTCTTAGTTAAAAAGGCTCCCAGCAGCCTCGGATTAAGCAGCTAGTGCGTAATCGTTGTAAGTGTCAGTGTTGGCACTTATTAAGTTCAGCGTTTTTACAGAGACCTTCGCTGCCCTCTGCCTTGCACATAATGGTTTTGATACTCAGTCGAAACCTTTACATCCCCAATATTAATTTAAATCTATTTTCTAGATTTTTCTTCACTAATTGTTAATTTTACCAGATCTTGAGCTTCCTTTTTCAATAATCTTAAACCCTTTCTAGCTCTTACACCGGCTGATGCATTTCCACTAGCATTTTTATGTACGTCTAACTCAAGACTCTCTACCAATACCTTTATTTCGTTCCACTTATCAATGATTGACATAATTTTCTCCTTAAATTATAATATTAGAATCATTTTGATTCTGCGCTTCTGTGATATCATCCATGAATTGCTGACAACATTGCGAAATTTCCGTGAGTGCATTATTATCTTCTAATTCTAATGATAACAAATAACAAATTTTTAAAATCTGTTGTTGTGTAACACCATAATCAAGTATGGTTTTTACAATTTCTCTGCTCACTATTGATTTTTCTATTGCGTCCATATTTTACGTTTTACTCCACCGCCCTTCTATCTATAAATGATTCTATCTTAAATTTATCTTCTTTTTCAAAAACCAACATTTTACCGGTGATTTCATTTTCAACGTCATCTTTTGTCAAAACTACAAAAGATCCCCATCTTTTATTATCTATAATAAATTTAACATTTTCATAAGTGGGCAAATCACATTTATACGATTCTAGAATTTCAACTACACCTTTATCCAAAGTATATTTTATATCAATAATGGAGGATTGTGATTTTAAATCATCCTTCCCAGCCATAATATGAGATTTACAAATATCAAATATTTTATGTATCACCCCACAATTATTACATGTAACATATTTTGGAATGACTGTATCACTATCATCAATAATAGAAAACACAACGAATTTATGATATGCAAAATTCTCTTTATTCCTAAACTGAGGTAATACACAATGACATTCAATTATGTGTTTAATCCCATCCATGTTTTTATTTTATTGCTTTTTAACTACAGATAACACATTATTTGATCCACGATCAAACGACATATTGACACTATTTGTCACTGTATTTAATAATGATTTTAATTCTTCTTTTGTTAATGTTGATCTGTATGTTTCTACCACTGAATTATTAATTTGAGAAACAACAAAATCCCTTAATTCATATAATTTTCTGCCAAGTTCACTTTCTAAACTCATATCCACCCTCCATGGAAAATATATGGAAAATATATTCCTCACGTAACACTAGTTAAATTGAAGTATGAAATTTGTATAAATAATTATTTCGTGTATTTATCGGCAACGGTAGCAGATGCCCATGAATCAGGTTTTAAAAGATAATTAAATCCCATTCCTAATGCATAATTCGCTAATGATTTTGCATATTTTGCACTTTTATGAATGATATTTTGATTGGCATCAATATGAATTGTGATTTTTTTTCCGGTTTCCGTTTTAATCGAATTTGCAATATGAATAGATCTTTCTACTTCTTCAAATAATCTAGCTTGTAGATTGTTGTAATGGTGCCTAGGTTTTTGAGATTTATTGACGAAATATACCCCACCATTACCAGGCCATGTCAAACAAATGGCTGTAACATATGTAATATTTTCTTTAACAACATGAGAATCTGAACCTACATGAATTTCAACAGGATTTAAATTTTTTATTTTTTTAAAAACGTCGATTATGTTGAAATTTTCCCCACTACCTGTTTTCCAATTTTCAAAATGGTGAAATATTTTCATATTTTTTATATCATGATTCAATCACAGAGACTGAAGAATTTTTTAGTTGTTTATAAATTGAAAATGCACTATCAATACCTGACATTAATGCTGTGGTGCCAAAAAGGGATAGGCCAAGTTTTTTTAAAGAATTATTGATATACACATTTAATAAGTATTCATGTTTTTTTTCTTTAGGATCAAGTAATTCTATATTTTCTAAATCTATTACCCCATAATTTCTTATATGATAAAACATGTTAAAACCGGATTCTATCCTATCTTTAATAACACCATGCATTTCACCAAATTTACTAGAGATAGAAATTTCTACTTTATTTGCGGTTAAATTTCTAATTCGTTGGGAAATTAAATTTATTTTATCTCTTTCATTAATTTGTTTTAGTTGTTCCTTTAAATTGGAAACATGAAGATTAACACTATGCATAGAATCTTCATGTTCAATAGTGATAATCCCCCTAGAATATTGGGCAGATTTAATATGATTGAAATCATCTAATTTTATAGTAGATATTAATTCCCCTTTAAGTGATGATCTCACATCCAACCCACATACAGTTGCGATATCATTTAACATATTAATCCCATTTAAATCATAGGGAACACACAAAGGCAATATATTAAGCATTCCGTTTTTCATATTAACGGCCAATGTATTACATACTTCCGGGGCAAACCCCCTAGCGATAATGATAGTGGGTGAATTATCTTTGGACAATTCTAGAAATATTTTTTCTATTTCTGATACCCTTTCAATTAATCCTTCTATCACAATAATTTTAACATCATGATATTTCCATTTATTTAATGCGTGATATTGAATAAATTCGGTTGGGGGTTTAATTGGGAAATCATAACCTACTTTAATTTCTATAATATTTTCATTTCTGGGTGTATCATTTACGAATACAGAACCAACATTTTTAGATTCCTGTATGGAATTAACTAAAATATCATAGGTAAATTTATCATGATAATAATTTTGTATGATATGTCGATAATCTTTAAAGGTTGCTTTCCTGGAATTTAGTGCAAAACTTTTTTTTATAATTGTTTTATCTAGGGGTTGAATATTCAAATCAATTGATTTATAAAGCCCTAATAAACACGAAAGAAAAACATAACCACTACCGGTATTCTTTTTTTCATTATTAAATACAGTACCAAGTATTATATCTTTCAGTAGTTTTTGTGATTTATTTTCTACACGGATATCTTTTAAAACCCGGGCAAGATCTGCTATTTCTAATTTTCCTAATCTTTTACCATACGTATGATACACACCGGTATTTTGTAATTGTGTAATTACTTCTTTTAAGGACTTAAAAAAATCATTTCTAGAAACTTTCGTTTCACTTTCAAAAAGTGCCTGGGTATACATTTTTTAATGTGGGATATTTGTTTTGTTGCCGGCAAAAGCAGCGGCCGCCTTATAAATTGCGTCTTTTACATCTTGCTGTTGGTTGTCCAATAATTTCTGTGCCTCAGAAAAACGATGAATTGCCATGGCAGCACGACAAAATGCAATCACTAGGGACGTACCAAAAAATACATGACCCAATACATTCATCCCTGCAATATAAAGGGCGGCTGCTGAAACCATGGTTATTTCTGGATATCCAAAACTAATGTGAATTGAATTCATACTATACCTCCTCATTGATTATAATCAACAAAAATTCTAAGTACAAATTAATTCTTAGCTATCGCGCCATAAATTATTGCTAGCAAAGGTAAGAATTTCTTCTGCAGAATCTTCATTGTAACCATATTCTTTAATCATAACGTCAACCATGTCAGAATACTTCTTTTGCTGTTCATCATCACGTGTTTTGGATTTAGTTACAATGCGTGCCATATCTTTCACAGAGCCAATCAGGTACCCTTCAATGGCTTCCTTAAGGGGTTCATAACTGGAATAATCCACCTTTTCACCACGCCGCATTTTTGCAAACATGTAGGCGGTTACATCACTACGGAAACCATCCTTGGAGGAACCGACAATACCGATTTGTTCTTCAATAGATCTCAGGAAATTCTCATCAGGTTCCATGTCTTCTTTTGTAATACGATTTTTTAATTTTTGCCTTGTGGTATAAGCCTCTGCATTATCAAGGTAATTGTCAAATAGCGACTGGGCTTGCTCTTCATATGCAGTAATAAAGGCCTTTGCAATTTCAGTTTCCAGGATTTTAAGATACTCTTCTCTTACAACCTTTTGAATTAATTCTAGACATGCATTTCGGAACTCTTCATCAATGAGTTGTTCTTTGACCTGTGTTGTAAGTGATTCCATTATTGATATTGGTGTAATCATACCTTTTTCGCTATCAGATAATGCATTATCAATGGCTTTCATGATAAAACGAGTTGAAATACCTGACATACCTTCTTTCCTTGATTCTTCACGAAGATCTTTAATGTCAATTTTTTTCACCCGGCCTTTCTCAATAACCTCATCACCATTATAGATTTTCAGCTTTGTCATAAGATCACATTTTTGTGATGGTTTAAGACGTGATAACACTGAGAACATACTGGCAATTTTTATTGTGTGAGGTGCAATATGGGCCGTAAAATCTGAACGACTTAATTGTTTTTCGTAGATTTTTATTTCCTGATCCAATTCCAATACATACGGGACATTAATTTTAACTATACGATCTAGGATGGCTTCATTGGTGTGTTCGCTTCTAAAACGATTCCATTCTGCTTCATTACAGTGCGCCAGAATAACACCATCAAAATAAATCATGTCATTTTTACCGGGACTTGGAACTCTTTTTTCTTGAGTTGCGGTAATCACTGTATGAAGAAATTCAATTTCATTTTTGAATATTTCCACAAATTCAACAATTCCTCGATTCCCAATATTGAATGCACCATTTAACGAAAGCACGCGTGGGTCATCTTCCGGGTAAATGTCCAACTTTGATATGTCTTCGGTACCAATCAACGCGCCAACATCCTGGCTATTTGCGTCCATTGGGGGGACGCTGGCTATTCCCCTCCTTCCTCTTTGTGAAAAAGTTGACTGCACCACCGGAAAATTTTCATACTGTCCATCAAATTCCTCGAGGAGTCTGTGCCTAGCAATTGGACTTAGATCCCCTTCAACAGAAACATTTAGCATTTTTTCAAACTTGTTCCGCAGAGCGCGTGGTAATAAATGTAAAGGTTCCCCTTTTTGAGGATCACCTTCTAAGTGATAATATTTTTCACCATCTAAAACCCTTTTAATATGTTCAGTCAATGCAGATTTACCAGCACCAACAGGTCCCATAAATAAAAGCACCTGTCGACTTTCTTCGCCTTTCATTGATGCAGATTTCAGAAAGCGCATAATTTTAGCAATAACTTTTTCCATTCCGAAAAATTCTTCTTGAAAATAATCAAAAACTTTTACATTATCATCATCAAAAAGTTTATGCGTACGTGGGTCAGTTTTATCTAGATAACTGATACCATGTTTTTCAATTGCATCACATAATCTTTTATGAGCCAACTTTATAATTTCTGGATTTTTTGAAATTTCATCAAGATAATCTAGAAATGTACCTGTAAATTTCTTTTTCTTCTTAGTATTGCGTTGTTTTTCAATAATACTTAGAAAGTCGTCCCTTTTCATCTTATACTCCCGATGTTGATTATAATTATTAGATTTCCCACGGTTCATCTTCAATTATTGTATTCAATTTTACAACATCACCCCATAAGGTACTGACATGGAGAACAACTTCATCTGCATAACTCAACTCGAGATCTCTACCGTCATGTTCATGTTCCAATGCTAGGATATTGCCGTCTTCAACTTCACCCACCAAAATTCTTGGAATGGAATTTCCTCCAATATTTTTTAATAAAGCTAATTTTACTTTTTCCCAACCTTCATCATCTGAAATTTCATCAATGGAATATGTTCCTTTTTTATTTGCAAAAGCAAAAAGATTCAATTCCTCTGCGTCTTCTTGGGTTAGGTACTGTCTTAAAAACGCTTGATCATGTGCACACTCCCGTGCTATGAAACATTCTTCCAACCCATATCTTTCCTCTATTTTATTAAATAGGTGAAATCCTAAATGATAAGGATTAATTCCACCAATATGAGGTCTTACAACCTGATTGTGACTTTTAAGAAAAGCCAAATGCATTTCAGATGGTAAATTTAATTCATGTAAAATCCTATAATGCCAAAAACATGCCCATCCTTCATTCATAATTTTTGTTTGCATTTGTGGAATAAAATATCTAGCTTCGTCTCTTACAATTTCAATAATATCAATTTGCCAATCATCAAGCCCGGCATGATTTACAATAAACCCCAATATATCCCTATCTGGCTCTAGCGGTATCCGGTTTAAATCTAGGTGCCTATATTTGTTTTCTTCATCATTTTTAATTAAATTTGTGTATTTTCCTAAAAGTTCTTGGTGTGATTGACTTTCATAAGGAAATTCGGGAATTTGAAATTGCACAGCATGAGCAGCATCCAGGATATCTTCTACAGCTTCAACACCAATACTGGGATCTTCTATGTATGATTGAATTCTTTTTTTTGCATTCCTAAATCTTGAAATAACGGTATCAGCTCGTGTGTACTTAAACATCCTATTATTTTTAAAGAAATCAGAGTGACCAACACAGTGTGCCATGATAAGCACCTGTAAATAAAGTGGGTTTTCACGCATTAAATAAGAGATGGAAGGATCTGAATTAATTATGAGCTCATACGGTAATCCCTCTACCCCTGCATTGTACATTTGATGTGTTCTTTCGAAACTTTTTCCAAAAGACCAATGAGAATAATGAGTAGGCATACCATGGTAAGACATATTACCAATCATTTCGTAATAATCACATGTTTCATAAACAATAGGGTACCAATCTAGGCCATGGCCTTTGGCTAATTCGCATATTTTATCATCCCATTTTTTGAGATCATCTAATGACCAATCACCCATCTAATTTGCCTCCAAAAAGTTTTCTAAAAGCCGGCCAGATATCTTCTTTTTGAAATATTTTTGTTATTTTAAATTTTTTGTCAACCAAAACTTTGAATTGTTTATCTAGGCTGGATTCCATAATGGTTCTCCATTCCTTCCCTTCCCTTTCAGGCTCGATTTCACAATAACAATATAATTGGCTGTAATCTTTAAGAACGATTGCCGCCTCTTCTGTTACTCTTTCATCACCAGGCCAGTTGTCACCATCGGAACATTGGAAACAATATATGTTCCAAGCATTAGGGTGAAATCTCTCCCTGATTATTTCAATTGTTTTATTAAGTGCAGAACTAGCCAATGTTCCACCACCGGTGCCTCGTGTAAAAAATTGTTTTTCATTTACTTCTTGTGCCTTAGTGTCATGAGCAATAAAAACAATTTCTACATTTTCATAACGATGTCTAAGAAATTGGTAAATTAAAAAATAAAAACTACGTGCAAGAAATTTTTTATTTGGTGTCATGGATCCAGAGACGTCCATAATAAAAAATATAACAGCATTGCTGGATTCTTTGGTTGTCTTTTTAATATGGCGATATTCTAAATCATTTTGGTGAAAAGTGAACCTTTCATCTTGTTGACAATCATTATCAATAAGGCCTTTCTTTTTCTTTTTACGTTTTATTTTATTAATAACTGTACGTTTTTTATCTAATCGAGGACGAATACCTTCTTTTCTGTAACCGTGCCTCTTAAGCTTTTCGGTACTAACAGACTTTAATTTTTTCTTTTCTAAATCAGGTAATTCAAGATCCCTAAACAAATATTCGGCCAATTCATCTAAAGTAATCTCTACTTCATAATATTCTATACCGGCTTCATTACCTGCTTCACCTGGTTTTGGTTTTTTTTGCTTTTGGGCTTGACCAACTGTTTGCCCTCTTTTAATATCCCTACCTGGCGCGGATCCAACTCGTTGATTACTTTCATTCTCACCATATATGAATCTATATTCCTTAATTCCACGAACCGGTATCTTTATCTTTTTTTTGCCATCTTCACCAATAATTGATTCTTCGGCAACAATATTGTGAATACCTTCACGGATCGCCTTTTCTATTTTTTGCTTGTGTCGTCGACGATCTGATGCGGAACGATCTGCAGATGTTTTATGTTGTTTAAAATCAGACATATCATTTATAAATATGTCTGATTTGTGGCTTCAAGTTAAATTAATTGTGATAAAATTAATTACTTTTTAAAATTTCCTTTGCTTGAATCAACGCAGGCTTAAAATAAGGGTAAACATTTTCCAAAATCTCTCCCCAATCTAACCACACTGCTTCATCGTGTTCCAGCTGACCTGTAACAGGATTAGGCAAAATATTTGGTTCTTGACTAGTTTCTGCTAGATACAGCGTGGAAGGCATATGGCTAATGGGTTGGTTACCCCATGAAAAATTTAATTGAGTGATTCCAGCCTCCTCTTGTGTTTCCCTCAAGGCAGCCGTAAAAGTATCTTCCCCCGGTTCAATCCGGCCCTTGGGTAGGTCAAAACTATTTCCTAACCTTAAACCCAATACTTTGTATTCTTTTCCATGTTTTTTCACTACCACAATACCCGCTGTCTTGTATTTGATGGAGCGAATCATTTCTTTAATATAATCTCTTAAAACACCCACTGAATAATCTTCACCCTTGTCTTTTGTCACTATTAATGTGTGTGTACATCCAATGCCTAATCTTTTACATGTTTTTTTTATTGATTCAATATTTTTAAAATTGTCTTCAAACACATGCACATGATTCTGGTTACCTTTTTTCAAAAGTTCATGCACAAATTTACCTTTGGAATCTTGATCAATTGAACCAACTGCTGCAATTGTGAGTTCTTTGGGCATCCCATGTTTAATTAAAAACTGACGGATTGGCACTGGATCCAGTCTTGCAGAAACCACTGCTACATTATCCAACCCTTCGTTATTAATTACAAATTGTAACCTTTTAAATATCGGAAGAATAACTTTACCTTGGGGTGGATAAATTTCGAAATCACTAAAATCAAATTCATCTCCCTGACGTCTTTCATAATTTGCAAATTCCATACCGTTTAAAAAGCTATGGGATCCATCTTCATGATTTACCACTACACGAGCTTCACTGGTAATTAGTGTATCATCAAAATCAAATATATAGAGCGTCTTTTCCATATCTTTAAATAGGTTTATTGTAAACAACCAATAAAATCTTTGGGGAATAATCGTTTGTTTCTTTGGTAAAAACGATCCCAGTCGGAGTCAAGAATATATGTAACTGCATGATCATCAGCACTTCTTACACTTCTTCCAGTGGCCTGTACAATTGTTTTTGCAGTTTGTAATGGATACCACCATTTCCATTTATTCATTTTTTTTCTAATAAGTTTATCACCTAGGTAAGGATAGGGAATTTTACATATTAACTGAAACCTACTACATTCATCCTTAAGATCAACACCCTCTGTCATTGATGGAGATAAAAGTACTGTCGGTTTTAAAGATGATTTATGTTTCTTTAAAATTTCTTCACGATTATCACTATTGTGGATCAACAATCGATTATTTTTAACATTGTTTTTTAAGTAATTGGCAATTTTAAAGGTGTGGCAATGAATGATCCCCTTTTCTTTGGGATGTGTTTTTAAAATTTCATGAACCGCTAAGGCAAGTTTGGGCAACGTATTTTCAATAGATTTTGCAGCCATGCTACCGATATTACATTCCAATATTGGTCGATTCTCTTGCGGGAAAGGGGACTGAATAGAGATAAATTCTACATCACTTGGTTTAATTCCCAACATTTCACAATAAGCATCCTTGTCAAGGATTGTAGCGGACATCATAATAACCTTTCTCCCATACCGTAGCAACATCTCACCGGCATATGGTGCCACATCAATTGGTTTAAATTCCAACCTTCTACCGGCCCTTCCCTCCGCAGGTACAATATTGCACACCCAATTTTCTTTATTATAAAGTTCTAAAAATCTACGTAGTTTACATGCATGTTTATCTAAGAGATCATACTGTTTGGCTAAGCCGGCAAATTCATTTAATTTATCTTTGAGCCCCACATATTTTTCCATCATTTTTTCAATGTGTTTTGTATGAGAAAATAATTTGGGTGAATATTCATCTGTAATCCATTTAATTGCCTGTGATTGTGTCTTAATGATAGGCATTGTCAATTTAAGGCCTTGTTTTGCAAATCTTTCAGTTACAGCAATTTCAATAAATTTAGATAATTCATCAGGGGCATTATGTGTTTCATCTACAACCAAAACATTGCGTGGTTTAATTTTACCTGCATATGAAGTCTCGGCAAGAAAATAAGGAAAATTAGTTACACTTTCCGGAGAATTAATAAAATCCTCCTTAGCTTGTTTATAGATACACCCAAAAATACATGCTTTGTAAAATGCAGATTGTTTATCTGTTGTTCTTAAGGCGCGCATTGATTCCCCACAATTATTTTGTTTTATGTATTTACATTGATAATTGCTGGATGATTTAATAGAGGTCATTTTTCCTTTTGTATTACCAAAATCAGTTACATATTGTTCTTGTAGGATTTTTTGAGTAGTTAAAAAATAAGTGCCAGATTGATAATCCTCGTGATTACCGAGATGATTTTGAATCACGCGCGCGACTGTTAATCCAATAGCACTTTTTCCCACACCGGTACCGGCTTCAATGATTACAAATCTTTTATCCTTGTTTATAATAGAATCAAGAATAAAATCAATAGCCTGAACCTGACTATCTCGTGGTTCACTGTGTGGAAAATATCCTTCCCAATTAATCATATATACTACCTCCACCTTAATTTTACAGTGTACATCAGTAATGTACATGATCATCAAAACTTCAAGTAATCATTCCATTATATCAAAAAACGCCTACTTAAATTATACAATCCCTTTTTTTGGAGAATTCAAATGAACACATTCTTTAGCTCACAGTGGAAGTTGATATGCTTAGTGATTGTATTGATAATTGGGGGGTATTCTTGTTGTCATGGGCCGCTTTATTTAACACAGGAACAACACGCCACCCATTTACCTCGTGAATCATTTGCTTTAGTTTTTGCAACTGCCAATTTTACAAAAACTGTTTGTGATGAAAAATCACAGCAGTGCAGTGAAGAATCAACGTCGGTAGCCTCTAAAGGTTCTAGCGTTGTTGTAAATCACGTCAACAATGAAACATACATAGCTAGTGTTGCACATATATGTATTGAGAGCCCCCCGCGGGGGTTTGTAAGAGGTGCCAATCCTCAATCTATAAAATCCAATATAACGTTGACTCTATATGATTTATATGGAAATTCACATACCGCTAGCGTAATTTACACAGACATTGCTAATGATATTTGTATTATGAAATCACCGGGTACATGGGGAAAGAAAGTCGTGATTGCAGATGAAATGCCTTCCCCGGGCGAACGCGTATTTAATGTTGCTGCACCTTTTGGGTTTTGGGCCCCCGGTATGGTACCCATATTTGAAGGCTTTTATGCAGGTCCTGATGGTAGAGGTAATGAATTTTTCACTTTCCCAACACGACCAGGAAGTTCGGGGTCACCAATATTCAATGATGATGGGGAACTTATAAGCATAATACACTCTGCAAGTATGATGTTTGAAAATTTAGGCCTAGGATGTAAAATGAAAAATTTAATAGAGGCATTAGAATCGCATGCATTCATCGGGAATAAATGGAAAAAATCAACAATCAGGCCACAACCTAATATGAAATATTAATTATCTTTTTTTCCTGTAGCGTTTTCTATGAGCGGCATTTAAAACATCTAACTGTTTTTTTGTTGGGTTTTCAATAATATCATTAATGTCAACTAGTTCATACCTTCCGGTTGCTTCACATGCCAATGATACATAAGAATTCCCATCCTTTGAATTAAGGTGTAAATCAGTAATTGCACCATGACATAAATTTTTTGAAAGATATATTTTTGCGTAAATAACATCACCAATTTTTAAATCAGCAATATCAAGCTTCTTTTTCTTCCTCATCTTCTTTTGAATCACCTGTTAATTCTTTGTCACCAAATTTAAGTTGCTCTCCATCTTGAAAGGTGATGATTGTATTGTTTGATGGGTGAGGACCAATGTGAACTTTAATAAAATCATCGATGGAATCAAAAACAGCAATACTCCCACGTGGAGGAGGGTACAACCAGTGTGCTACACACTGCCCAGTTGCCAATAAAACACCTTCAATAACTACACCATCCCCAGAAACACCGGTTTCATCACTTTCACGAAAAACTGTAAATGCTGTAATCCCCCGGGGTGCCAATTTGGGTGGAGCCTTAGGAATAAGATCCTCGGAAGATCTAGATGATTTAGAGACCTCTTCTTCCTCTCCGTCAGGTATATGCTTTTGTTGTTGTTCATTAACTTCCGTCATAGGAATCTCCTAAATTAATACAATTAGATCAGTCAATATCGAGCATGGTAGGGGTACCGGTATCAATATTGTTCGCCAACCTGATCCTGTTAATGTGCTCTGCGGTTTGTCTAGCAAAATTATTTGCATCAACCTCTGAATTAAATGTATTTAAAGCTGTGGAAAGTTTTGGGTTAAAGAAACATGTAACTTGGGCAAACCATTTAACACCATTGGCATCTGCATATACATCAATTTCCATACCTGGATAATCTTCATAAGAATATGGGTCATTATCCAAGGTATGATAGTTTCTCCCTATCTCTTCCCGGATTAACTTTCTTATGAAATTTCTTAAGATTTGCACATGTATTCTCTATTCTTTTGTGTTGTCATTTTTTTCAATGACAGCAACTTTCCACTCATCACCCTCTGATTTCTGCCATGTAAGTTTACATGGTTTGGCAGAAGAATCTTTTTGCAATTTTAAAATCGGTGAGCCGAAATGTTCATTCATTTCATCACCAATTTGTTTAAGATCCTTTTTGGAATCTTCTACGGTAGGGGTGGGTGGGAGAATATTGGGGGAATTGTGAGACGTTTTTGTCAAACTGTATGTAGCACATCCTACACTTAATCCAATTAACAATAACGTAGTAACCAAAAGTTTAATATTCATGATGCCTCCAAACTATTATTACTTATTCTCTTCTCTTACAAAATAACTAGTTTTATGACATGATAAAAGAAATCCGGCCTGCCAAAAGCAGGCCGGAAATGAATGCCTTAATGTATTAATTATTCAACTGCAACAGAAAATTTCTTTTTTCCGGTGTTTTCAACAGGAACAGAAATATTGAGAATTCCTGCGTTATAACCCGCCGTTACACCTTCAGCATTCACACCCTCAGGTAGGCTCCATGATCGTGTAAATGAAGAACATGAGAATTCACGAGAATTGTAATTAACTGTTTCTTTATCTTCGGCTCCATATGAAGTACCGGTAACAGTAAGGACATTATTTTCAACATCAATTTTAAAATCCCCACGAGAAAATCCGGGTGCTGCCACTTCAATGACATACCCTTCATTGGTGGCTGCTACATTGGCGGCCGGCGAATGGGAAGAAAGAGAGGTACCCCGTTTATTAGCGGGGGCATAAGTAAAGAAAGTACGAAAGAGATCGTCGATATCACGATCAAAACGAGTATTAAAATTAGGAATAAGATTGCTCATTATATTTTTCTCCTTTTATGAATCAATTTAAATCCGGATCCTTTTTACCGGTAAGAACAATATAGTCATAATCATCTTGAGGTACATACCCCAATCGCATTTTTTTACATTTTTCCCCCTACATCATAAGTTGGCCAACAATTAATACAAACATAAAGACTGCAATTGCTTGCATGATGGCAATCATAGCCTCGATGCTGTGTTCATTTCTTTGGTGCTTATTGTCTTTATTCATTGTTATCCTTTAAGGGTACCATCAACAGCAATCTGGTGACCCTCGAGGGTCGAGATAATATGAAGATGATTGGCTAGTTTTTCAAGTTTCTTTTCAAACCTACGGATTGTGTTAATTGCTGATTCACGTTTATATTCCATCTTTTTGCGAAGATCATCATTTCTTTTTTTAAGGGTAGTCACATCACCAATTTCTACAAATGTGGCACTTAAGTCTTCATTAATGTTTGGAAAAAATGTTTTGTACAAGATGAGTGCTTCTTCATTGTCTCTAGCAAAAATATTGGCATAATGTGTGGTACCATATTTTTGAGTGATGGCGTAAATACCTTGGGTACCTTTACGTTGTAATTGACGAACCGCACCCCTAATACGATACCAAATCCGCCTTGAACGTCGTGTGACAGTAGCCGGTGGGAGATCATGATGGGGGGTACCCCATCGATCTTTAACATATGTTCTTACACTATCAATTGTGTGAAGCTCAAGATTAAAAAGATCTTCCACACTGTAACCATAGTGTTCAATAGAGGGAATCAAGCGATACCGGTAATCACGTTGTTCATATTCATAATATCTCTCATTTTCATATGTGAGAGAAACACCGGTGGGGCCCTGAGGGCGTTTAAGCAATAGATCATCGATAATATTATCACGTGAATGATCAGGCATGCAAATCTCCATCCTCAAAGAAATGCTAATTGGGTGGTTGAGCGCTGTTAACAACCAGAAGCCAACTTCCCTCAACCAGCTGGTGTATATATTATACCACCTAGTTAGCGAATTTGCACGTATTGTAATATTAATATTTTAAATTAACGATCTATTTCAGCCCAGGTATCCATGGCATCCTTGATATCACTAGATTCCCACATATCTACTAGATCAAGAAGTGCATGATATAGTTCTCGGTTAGTTTCTTTATCAACTAATTGAATATCATTTTCAACTACGTTTTCAATGGTGTGTGAAAAAGAAGAAATTAAATATTTAATTACTGTAAATTCATCATCTGTTAATTCATGTACGTTAATAGACATTTGAACTCCTTTGCCCAAATCCTAATTAACACTTAAGTTTAGTTAATTCCTAATTCGATGAAAATAGAGGGTGTTTAAAGATCAAATAATGACGGGGATAGCCGGGTGTCATAGAATTTAGTTCAACGTTTCTAGAAACAATCCAACCGGCTAGTTTATATTCCTTGATTATCGGTTTAATGTGATCATACCAATCATCAAACACATAAATTGTTTTACCGTGTTTAACTTCATAATCAGACCACGTGGATTCTTCAAGGTATTCATTAATTTCCCGAACTATTGATTTTTGTTTGTTGGAAAAAATATCTAAAAGACTCATATGATGATATCACCTTTTACGCAACAATAAATAAACCTGAAACTGGGTTTATACCCGAAGTTTGGTGTTCTCGGTAGGATTCGAACCTACGACCTACCGCTTAGGAGGCGGTTGCTCTATCCAGGACTTAGGTATTCCTTGAGCTCATCTAAATTGATGCTTCTATTCTCTAAGAATCCAACGCTTGTATTACAATTCCCACAAAGAATCCCTCTTATTTTACCTGTCTCGTGGTTATGATCTACGCATGCTGAATATTGTTTAGCCGTACCGTCAAATTCTATTTTGTACTTACACAATTTACATCTAGAATTTTGTTTTTCTAGAAGCAACTCCCTTTCTGGGCCGGTGATGCCATATCTTTGTCGAGTGTTTCTACACACCCCACACCATCGACCTCTCTTCGGTTTTAAATTCTCACAACCTTTAGCCGCGCATTTAGCATTGTTTTCTTTCATACATATAAATATGTAACTCAGCCCCTAAAGTAACAAATAATTTAAAATATGGCACCCCGACCAGGATTCGAACCTGGGACCTACCGCTTAGGAGGCGGTCGCTCTATCCTCTGAGCTATCGGGGCTTAAGCTTCACACTTTCAGGCTCTATAAGAACGTTCCCTAGGGCTTCATTTGCCTCTCAAAGACAGTCAGCAATTTCACTGGGTATGCCATAATCATCAGCCAACCCCATTAGATCTCCTAGGGCTACGAGAACAAATTTAAAGATTGATATTATTGGGAAGGTGTTCAAAACGTTTTTCCAAAACGTGAAGTTTTTCCCACACACGAAGAAATCGAACTAGGAACATAATTTCTTCATCCGATAGTTTATCTTTAAACACGTGTTTTTCATCCCCTTCATATATAAATTTAAAGACATCATCATCGGTGATATTGGTGGTAAGCGTATCTAGATCTTTTTTACTGGTGTGGCAGCTTTTACAATTTTGCGTCCAAATGTTACCCGGTGCTACCTTGTCCACCTGAAGATCTTCGGGACTTTGGGAGTGAGCGCAATGAGGTAAAATAAAAAAGAACGAAAGCATCAATACAAAAAAACTGACATGTTTCATAATCACCTAGCAATAACCTTTTTAGTAAGAGACGGATTAATCATCCGGGCAAGTGTATCACGCACATCCTCTCCCATGGTTGGGGGACATTCATTTCCAATACAGTCCCAATTAACACGATCCCGGCGAGCAAATATTTCAAGCTTATTCCACTGTGGAAACATTAAATCTAGGGAATCCTGCAGCTGCTCAGGCTTTTGGGAGTGTGTCATGGTTGGATGCATTAGTAAGTTTCGCTGGGAGTGATTCTCTAAAAATTTGGTGTACTTCCCTTTGACACCAACCAAACATGGTTCATGACAGTTACGACCCAACCGACCCATCCCAAAGGCCAGCTTGGTGGGATCATTTTTAGATGTCTTACCCCAAATCCAGAGTTGTTTGTAATTAAAACCCCATGCTTTCATTACTTCTAAACCAGACATCAGGAATGCTGAAGGTACCCAAAGTGCCAAGATACAATTTTCATCGGCAACTGCACCGATCGGAAGACGCTTGATTGCTTCAACATTGAGGGTGGGATACATGTTATCAACACCCCTGATAATTTTTCCCCCATATTTAAGTTTATCATCAAAACTCCATGGGGGGTCTGCAACAATTACGCCATATTTTTTCTGAACCATTTAATATCACTCTTTTATTGGAGGGTTAACGTTATGTACAATTGTATACAGAGTGATGATAATTTATAAAACGCATGGCGTTTTTCACTCACATTTTTTCAAGGAATTAATTTTTTCAATGATGTATACAGTATCTGGCAGGACCATTATGCCGTTGCTGGTAATGACATGGTGAAATATGGCTTCTTCTGTATTATCGGCAACATCATCAATAAGAAGCCCTCCACGTGGAACATGGCGCATCTCCATATGATCGTACAAGGCGGCATAAACAATAAAGCCGGTATATTCACCCTTAGGGTAGACAGAAACCAGGTCCCCTGGTTTCACACACTCATTTTTTTCAAACATTGATTTCCAAAACAACATGTTGGCGTGATGATGGGTCTCCCATCATGAGACACCACATCATCGCCATACGTTTCAGAAATACTTAGTATATTGTACTTAAATCAGGCCAAATAATGTTGCGGGTTCGAGAAAGTAACCTTAATTCGCCAAATTCATACCAATCACCGTCATTGGTAACATTCTCAATAATATTGTCCCCGGCACACCAATGCACTTGGCAAAATCCCATATACAACCCGGGTTCATATGCATCCTCAAATTCTAGAACGCTAGTAACAATTCCCATACTATAATATTCACGATCGTAATGAGAAACCAAATCACCTTCTTGAATCATGTACAGCTCCAGGTTGGGGTATACCGACACAGAATAAATAGGTAACACATGAGGTACATGCACAATTCTTGGGTGGCATATAATAGGATCGAAGGAAGTTCATGAAACACCGTATACCTAGTAGTAAATAATACCATGGTACCGGTGTTTTTTCAACTAATATTCCTCAATGGCATCGCTTCTAACACGTGCAAACTTTCCAAAATCCGGAAAGCTAACCACGTGCCAATAAAGCGAGAGACCGGTGCGAGCAATCTGTGGTTTGACCACCATACCATATGCGCCGAGCATACTCTTGCACCCTTCCGGCAAAGGACCGGCAAAAACAACCAACTCAGGATCCTCACTGACCAACCTGACTATCGCCCCGTGTTCAAGCAACCAACACCTCCACGTGACCCTGGTAAAGCTCGTCCTCCTCGCCATCCGGGTACATCACTACCACCACCTGGGGTCCCTGTGGATGCTCTTTGAATACATCCACTACCGTTCCTAGGCCCCGTTTACCATGACCATTGTATACACGGACTACATCGCCAACCCGAGTCACAAACGCCTCCTCATCATCACGCAACTTGTGCACGTTCCACCTCGCCGCTAGCGCTACCAACCGAAGACACCAATTCAAATGTGGGAATTCCCCGTTCCAACCATACCGGGATCCAACCAATGCTAGAATCGGCGGGTACCCAGCAGTCTCCCTTCAACTCGGGATTGGCATACATCTGTGGGCGCTGACGATTACTCCCCGGGGGACTGGGGAACCAGTGTACCAACACCAAGTTTTGCATGCGCCGGAAACCATGGTCTGTCTCATACTCATATGCGTGATTGACGTGACGATCCACAATCATCCCCATCTCTAGGGAACCATTGACGTCATATCTCACGATATCACCAACCAACAGTGTCAAACCGACCCCTCCCCCACCGTGGCGTATCTGGGGATGGGTTGATTGCGCGCTTTGTTTTCCCCGCATTGTTTTATACCACCATCCATGCTGTCAACCCTTGAATGTCTCTTCGCATAGGGCTTCACAACCGGTCCATGAATTATCGATGTTCAACCGGTACTTTTTAGCACAGTCCCTCATGCATGACTCGTAATTGGGGGCGTGAAGCGCCAAAAGAAGACCTACCATGGTGGCTAGCACCACCATGGCCAGAAATAATATTGCTCTGAATACTCGGTCATCCATATTCTTCTTTCTCTCTGCACTGGCTCCGACAGTAGGACTCGAACCTACGACCTAGTGGTTAACAGCCACCCGCTCTACCAACTGAGCTATATCGGAATATGTTATGGAGCCACCGAGAGGACTTGAACCTCCGACATGCTGATTACAAATCAGCTGCTCTACCAGCTGAGCTACGGTGGCTAACTCGATCATAATTATAACCTACTAGTAACATGCTCCCGCGGGGCTGAGGCAATTGTTTTCAGGCTCTTGGTCAGGCCGTGAGTTGCGTTGCCATTGCTCCACAGTACTTCAACATATGTTACGTCATTACCCAATTCATCTACCCTAAATATCTTTTTACCTGATAGCACCAATCCTAACATCATATGACGGTCACTGTATACTATATCTCCAATATCCATGTCTTTTCTAAAATCTGCTCGTGAATTTTTTCCGGGAAATTGCAGTTTTGGTTTCGAAACTTGCTCGAGAAATTTTTGTGAAAAAAGCCA
>CEUI01064075.1_pt1 | contig 66180 bp, 57 predicted proteins | sample 531411 | NCBI WGS metagenome assembly CEUI01 (sample SAMEA2622841, study PRJEB7988) | marine metagenome | isolation source: saline water (ENVO:00002010), including
AATATCTCCCTTCCGTCAGCCTCTACTGACCTAAACCCCGAACCAACCTGATATTTCATTAACTGCCTAGCCACAAAAATTGGCAGCTTCAATTGAAATGTATAGTAGCTGTGACGGAAGGGAGATGTGTGCTCATGTTTCCACAGAAAATTTGTAAGCTTCCTATCTCTATCATCAAATAGGTCTTTCTCATTATCATAAGAACATCTAGCTGCGTTGACAGTTTTAAGGGCTGAGTCAGCCATCATGCGATCAACCAAAGAAACGGAACTCTTTTTATCTTGAAGAAAGTCTATCATAGGGGTAAATAGGATAGGAGTATTATAGCCATGGTTGGAAAGTTTAAGCAAGCTTTGCTAGAAAAAGGTGATATGTCTGGTATGACACAGAAGGGTGGGCACAAGAGGTCTACTAAAAGCGGTGCTGGGTTGACACAGAAAGGTGTTGAGAAGTATCGTCGTCAAAACCCAGGCTCTAAACTGAAGACTGCTGTGACCACACCTCCCTCCAAACTGAAACCCGGCAGCAAAGCGGCTAAACGTCGGAAGTCATTCTGTGCTAGAAGTAGAGGATGGACAGGTGAGCGTGGTAAGGCGGCTCGTCGTAGATGGAATTGTTCAACCGATATAAACTCTGACGCTTTAGACAGAATGAGTGAAATGATCGTGAATAAGTTACTCAACGAAGGAAAGCCTAAAGTTGTTCCCAAGGCAATGCTTCGTCGTGTGAAAAATGCAAGATTAGATTTAGCTGAAAGGTGTTGGGTCGGCTGGACTCAGAAAGGATTAAAGAAGAAGGGTAAAAAGATGGTCCCCAACTGTGTTAAAGAAGAAAACGATCCTCGAATGAAAACCACACCTGCTTCAATTCAGCAGGCTGGAGGTGATCCCGAGGCATACAAGAAGGAAAAGGCTAAAAAAGATCCTAAGCCTGTGTCAAAGAAGAAGAACCCTAGCCGCAGAGCCGCTATTGGAAGAAGCGGTGGCAAGTTCCGCAGAGAAAGAATTCAACCTGCTAAAGGTGCGGAAGGCCCAAGTGCTCCGACTCGTCAAATCCCGGTAAAAAAGGATGTAAAGGGCGGTAAAGAAAACTTTAAGAAAGGCACTAGTGAGAAGCCTATGTCCAAAAAGAATGTCAACAAAATGGGTGTCAGAGGTCAGGAGTCTAAGATCGCTGCTAAGAAGAGAGCGATGGGTAAAAAGACCGGGGCAGCCAACATTCAATTGATGAAGGATATGGGCGTGCTCAAATTCGACAAACAAGGTAGAAGAATAAGAAAGTAGCCATGCCTATATAAAGGTATGCTACTTTCAATGCTGCTCGCTCTCGCCCCACAAGGCCCTGTTGGTATTAATTTAGAGACAGTCACTGACTGGCACCAGCAGACTCCCTTCGTAGACGCTTTTAAAAGCTCCCGTGAATGGATAAGCCACCAAGCAAGTCCATTCTCATGGGGCACAGGCCCAACAGTCATTACAGATGAGTTGGGATGGCCTCAGAGTCTTCAGTCTAATCAGTGGATTGAATCTATCATATTCTCCAATGGTTCTCCCAACTACCCTGACGGCATCTACAATATTCGATACGACGGTGTCGGAACTGTCCAACCCTTAGCAGGAGGTAATGGTTCTGTTACAATAGTTCAACAGACTCAAGGCCACATTAAAATTAATTTACAGGTCCCAAGCGATGGGTATTTTACACTTAGAATTACTGACATCGTCCAGCCCATTGAAAATATTAGAGTCTACTTACCTGGATATGATAACTCACAAAGAATATTTCATCCTGATTTCATGAAGAGCTTGGAGCCTTTCGATACGATTAGGTTCATGAATTGGGGTAGGACCAACGATAATCCTGTGATCAATTGGTATGATGCTACCAACTTTTATAATTACACGCAGGCTACATCAGAAGGTGTCCACCCGTTGTACATGATTGATCTGTGCAACAAGACATGTAAGAACATGTGGATCTGTGTGCCTCACATGGCAAACGACCTATATGTTCAGTATCTTGCTTTATTATGTCGAATCGCTCTAGACCCATCACTTACAATTTATTTGGAATATAGTAATGAAGTATGGAACGGAATCTTCGATCAAAATACTTACGCACAAAATGAAGGCATGGCTTTGGGGCTTAATCCACAGCCTTGGCACGCTGGCTGGTTATTTTATTCTCAAAGATCAGTGGAAGTTTTCAACCTGTTCTCTAACATGTATAATCAGTTAAATGACAGGAGACTTGTACGAGTGCTTGCAGGTCAGAGTGTTAACCCTTGGATTAATAGGCAGATCATGGACTGGCAGAATGCATATGAAAGTGCTGATGCATTTGCGGTCGCCCCTTACTTTGGCGGTGGTTTTGGGAATCTAAACAACGTTCCGCTAGCTCCGACCTTTTCGATACCCTATCTTCTCACCCTCTGTCAGGCAAACATAGTCAATAATCACCATGTGTTCACTAGGCAAAATAAAATTGACACAAACCAAAGAGGCTTGAGATTGCTTGCCTACGAAGGGGGTCAGCATCTTGTAGGTGTAGGTGCCGCACAAAACAATCAAACGCTTACAAACTTATTTGTAGCAGCCAACAGAGATCCAGGTATGCGGCAGCTTTACTACATCGATCTCGATGAGTGGTTTAGTGAGGGAGCCGATCTCTTTATGCTGTATAGGCTCACAGGAGACTTTGGGAGATACGGCTCTTTCGGTCTTTTAGAATGGCAAACTCAACACAAGAGCACTGCCCCTAAATGGCTAGGAGTGATGGATTACCTAGGTCGTTAAAGTTCATACTCAACACCATTACCAAAGCTAGAACCAACTTCAACATCAACACCCAGCGGTACCTTCAAGTGAATGTTGAAGTTGTCTTTTAGATAGTGGTAGTTTTCAAGCTCGTCGCTAACAATTTCAACGACCCTCCTAGTCTCTTCTTTAGGAGCTATGAGTTCAATTGAGTCGTGAACAGTGGCTACAACTTTAGCCTTCATACCCTTAAGCTTCTCAATCACACCAAGCATACCGCACAGTAGGATATCGCTGGCGGCAGATTGAATTGTAAAGTTCAAACCTTGTCGGAACGCCTCGCGACGGACGCCCTTGAATGGTGAGCGGACATTAGGGAGGTGGCGATAACGACCGAAGATGGTCTTAGCGTAACCAAACTGTTTAATGTATTCGTCGATAGTGTTCATGTATCGGCCTACACCTGGGAAAGCCGCTAGCCAACTATTGATAATCTCCTCAGCGCGATCCTCTGGAATGTTACGCTTCGAAGCAAGAGTGTATGCAGTTCCGCCATACACTGTTAAGAAGCTCACTTCTTTCGCGATCTGTCGTTCAAGTTTACTCACATCTTTGGGGTCCTTATTGAACGTCAATCCAGCAGAATAGCTGTGCAAGTCCACGCCAGATTTAAAGGCGTGAATCATGTTCTCCTCATTGGCAACATGAGCGAGAACTCTTAGCTCCATGGCTTTCATGTCGATCGTGATAAAGTCGTGACCCTCTGGGGCTACCACGTAATCACGAATATTTACATCAAGTGACTCACGAGGAAGAGTGTGGAAGGACACTCCAATTTTATCAGTCTTCTTCCTACCAACGTTGGCACCAGAGTTTGAGATTCGCCCTGTAACCGTACCATCGATGTTATACTTCACATACATTCTACTGTTACCAGTATTCTGTAGTGCGGTGCGAGCACCTTCAATGTAAACAGAGTGAAGCTTGGTCAGCTTTTTATACTCCGAGAAACGATCAAAGAACTTCTTAGCAGCCTTCAACTGGTCATTCGACATGTTGTTCAGGACTGCCTTGGCGATGCTTACTTCTTCGTTATTCAACCTTCAAGCCTCTCGCTGTGAACTCTTCTTCAACCATGGCTTTCACCTTAGTCAACGTTTCTTCGTTGGTAGAAGGTGCGCCCTTTTTAGTAAACTCGAAAGGATACAGTCCAAGACCGAAGTCGTCAACTTGAATCCATTCACCTTCATCATTCTTCTCAAATGAATAGATAATTTTCACAAGCTGATTAGTGGAATTAAGGTTGGCGTCCTCCTCCAAACCAGCAGCGTCTCGCAAAGCAATGTCAGCCAGTTTGAGCTTGTCTTGAAGTTGCTGATCCAACTCGTTGAGCTTATCCTCATCGATAAGCAATCCTTCAAACTCCATGTCACGAAAGGCAACTGTCAGAGGTGCGATTAACTTCTCGTATAGGTGCTCTAACTTCTTCTGACGAACCTCTTCGAGTAGTTTTACATACACCTTTGCGGTGGCATAGGTATCCTTTGCATTACCCTCAACGCATTGAATCAATGGGATATTCTTCCAATCAAACTTCTTACCTTCAACTGTTAGCATTAGAACTTTTCTTCTGGGAAGTAGTAGTACACGAGATCAGCAAGCGACTTAGGAACATCCTCTTTGTATAGGTGTTGGAGGAGTTTAGTGTCGTAAACATTATACACATCTTCGACACCATACCTCTTCAAGAACTTAAGGTCGAAACCCGCATTCTGCAATATCTTTCTGTTATTTTTATTCGCCATAGCCTGACAGATGAATCGCATAAAAGCACCTTTCACCTTATAACCAAGCTTTGCTTCTTTATGATCAATGGGTAATACTAAGGTTCTGCCAAGCTCACCACTATCGCGATTGACAAGCGTCATTGAGATTGTGTGAATTGTATCCTCAAGAAAATTGAGACCCGTAGTCTCAATATCCACAGCAAGATCCATGTTGGTATCAATAAAATCACCACTTACCTCGTCCAATTCCCCTATGCTCAAAGCAAGAGTATGGTCCACTTGAGCGTCTGTAGCCTTCCCTAATAGCTCGTTATTTAGAGCATTCTCTAGGTCGGTCCTGAAAAGATAAGCGTTCTTAGGCTCTGCCACGACTTGGAACGGGTGAATAACTGGGACAACCTGGAACTCTGTCCCAGTCTCCGTTGCCAAGGTATCAACCTTGCCTCGAATCTTACTCTCCTCCTTTGCTTTACCATATAAAAGGGTGGTCGCGACCTTTCCACAAGCGAAGACAAGTCGAGGCTTGTAGTGATCGATTGTATCATGTAGGTGAATCTTACATGATTTTTTTATACCAGTGCTGAGATTCTCAGAAGTAATATTGGGACACTTTACAGCGGTTGTATAGCCAACATCCCAATCCTTTGAAAATCTGGCAAGCTCACGCTGGATGATGCTGTACTCTTGCGGTCGAAAGGCGGTAAACTCACCTTCAAACATCTTTGCTGAATCAGATATGAAGAGGATGTCTACTGGAGTGTTTTTGTACTCATAGTCCAAGATCGTATGCGTCGGTAGATTCATCTTCAACGCAGGGCAACCCTCACACTTGGAGTTGACACCCTGGAAACTTAGTTGTGGCATAAGACTATGATAGGTAAGTGAGTTATTATATTGACAACAAAAGATTTGAGGATTTGATCCAAGAATTCAAACTTGATATTCGAACTAACGAGGATGAACTGTTCAACATGTTCGACATATTAATCAATAGACTCATGTTGTCTTTCAAGTTTAATGTTGATCATGAAGAAGCTAAACAGGAATGCTTCCTACTTATACTTAAAGTACTCAAAAACTTCAACAGGGAATCTGGGCAGGCTTTCAATTACTTCACAACAGTAATACTGAATAACCTACGCCTTCTATACTCCAAGAACAAGAAGTATAACGAAAAACTTGAATCCTATAGGAGCCATAAAATGGGTACTCCTAAGGATCCAAGCTCTATCTAGACTCCAATCTCTGCGCCAACTGAGCCATTATAAGATACGACTCTTGGGAAGGACTTATGAATCACAACCAACATGGGTAGTTGGTCATAACGCGAGAGACAGGATGTTGATATTGTCTCTCTATGAGATTTAATCGCGGACTTAATTACGTCCAGGGCATTAGGCACATTAAAAATGTCTACAACGTTTAAATCCGTAGTGCCATCTGACGGAAGCCTATCGTTGAAATGATTGCAAACCTTATCCCATGTGTTGGTGATAAGGTAGTACGAGTTTTGCTTACTCTCAATATTTGAAGTTACAATAGAACTCAAATGCTTCGAGTTTTGGATACTATTTGTCTTGAAGTTGTTCTTCTGTTTGCTCATCTTGGTGACCATCGTCTTCTTGAATAAGATCTTTTCCATCAGGACTGAGAGGTTCAACCCCTGCTACATCCTCAGTCACTCCTTCCTCCTGAGAGGCTTTATGAGCTTCAACCAACGACTGAATCTGCTCAGTCATTGCGTTACAACCAGCAAAGAAGATTTGCTTATAAAAGGTGTCATCCTCAAGTTCTGGTGGCTTGAGTTTACAAAAGTTCTTGAAGCCCTCGGCTTCTTCCTTGGAAAACTTAATCTGAATTTTCATACGTCCTCTACTGCGTTCAACTAATTTAAATTTGGTATCCTTAAACGATAATGATACTTTATCCATGCAGCTATTATAGTCTAGAGGTTTTAAAATGAAAGACGATTTTGATGTATCGCCATTAAGAAAAAAGAAAAAGGTAAACTCAAGAGCTAAAGGTAACAGGTTCGAGAACAAGATTGCTAAGACTCTGAACGAGAGATTTGACACAAAAGAGTTCTGTCGCACCCCAGGATCTGGGGCCTTTGCTACAACTCACAAGTTGCCTGAATACTTGAAAGTATATGGAGACTTAATAACTCCTGAAAAGTTTAGATTCATTATTGAATGTAAGAAAGGATATAATGATGAACAAGTAAGTGATTTATTAAATCCTAAATCAACAATTTCAAAGATGATAGCTCAATCTCATCGAGATTCCAAGAAATCTTCAAGAAAGTTTTTGTTGCTTATTGGTCAGAATCGAAAGGAGCCAATAGCTATAACCAACGAGTTAAGCCTGCCAGTTAAGGGTCCAAGCTTTGTGGGTTCTGTTGGTGATGTTAAAGTTGCAATGTTTAGACTTAGTGATCTAGTCAACATTGATGATTCTTACTTTTTCCTTGATGACGCCTAAAGCTTCATGAAGTTTGTTCAATGCATCCCACATCAAGCTTTCTCTTGGTGTGATCAATTTATCATAAGGAGCTAACCTATCAGGATTAGAAGTATCTGCTGCTCCTAATGGGTTAGGTTTTTTTGAAACAGTTCGTCTCTCACCACCCGCACCAAGGAATCTTATCTTCTTACCCTCTCTCGTCAGTGTGTCAGATTTTTTAGACTGTAGGTTTCCTCTTGTCATCGCTAGAGAGATTGAAGATTTTTTATTACCCGCCCTAGTAAAGGATAACCCACTCTGAGTGATATTTAAATCCCATGAATCATTGTTGAGCCTAATAGACTTTGCAATCTCTTGATAAGCTTTGTTCTGAGTAGTAGTGTAGCTAATACCTTCGTTGAGCATGTTTGTCTGCAACACAGTGTTGTTACTATATGAGGCCCCCGCAGCATAGTTTAAGCCTAATGCATAAATCTGCACAGCCTTATTGTGCGGACCTCTTTCCTTTAGATTACTCATTAACGCAGGCATGAGAAGAGCGGATTTCATTTGAGATTCTATCTTTTTTCTTTCTTTATTAGTTTTAGAATTCTTGTATGCCGTAGCTTGTTTACTTAGTTTATTGAATAATTGGTTTCGTTGCGTGTCTGTGAACGTAGAGTTCTTCTGTATGTTGTTCAGTGTGGTCTTGATAATCTCGTTTAAAGCTTTAACTGTCACCTTTTTCCCGTTTACTTCTGTCTCTATGTTATTCGATAATGAGTTAATCTCTTTCCTAATCTGCATCTGCTCTTTGTGAATAGCATCAAACTCACCTCGATATTGAGCCATCGTCTTCGAACTTATTTCTTTTGTGAAAGTTTTCCATACGGGGTTGTCTTTAGCGTTACCGCTCATAAAATCCCCAGTGTTATTATCTGAAAAGCTCCCCATAATTGTGTTAGCATTTGCGATATAGTTTTTGTAACTAATCTCACCCACATACACTTGCTGCCCTGGCTTTAAGTAACCAGCATCAACTAACTCATTGTAGTAATCTGTTTTGTTGAGGCTATCGAATAGATCTTTAGCATCAACAGCTTCTAGCTTCTCCTGATCTAAAGCTTTTTTAGCTGCACCCTCCTCATACCAAATCTCTACTGAGTCTTGCTTCCTACCTTTTTTAGTAACTTCTCCAGATCTGACCGATAAATCAGGTAGCCTTTCTTTATTGGATAAGGAAGCCACATGAAATGAAGCCTGAATATTCCTACCATTGTCTTCCAACAAACTCATCAGTTTATCAAACTCAGCTTGGCTCTCTAGTGGGATGGCAGCATCTCTAGCTGTCCTTAACCATGTTTCGCGATTTTCGATTAAGGATCTAATCCCTGTTTCAATTTTAAGTGCTACGTCTTTAATTAACTTCTCAGATCTCTTACGTTGTTCCTCAGTAAGCGATTCTCTATTCTTGAAGTAGGTTCTACTTAATGCGAATAAGTCTGGGGGATACTCTAAAGTATTACCTCGTATATTACTTTCGCCTCCCAAGCTTTCGGCGGCTTCCTGTATTATATTGATCTCCTTAATGTCATCGCAATCACTGATCATGTTAGCTATTGCTCTGGCTTTACCTTTACTGAAGACAGTCCCTTCTTGCCCTTCACCAGAGTCAGTATACACTACCATGTCACCCTTGTCAGTGCGTTGAAACCTTTCGCAGTAACCTTCGGATCCTATACCGTTGAGAGCCTCAGCTAAATTAAAAGCTCTTTCCACACTAGACTCTCTCGGCTCGACTCTGTAGAATTCCCCTTCTTTTACCACAACTGGATAATCAGCCACTAAAGATCTCACAAGATTTCTAGCGTTTTTACCGCCATCACGACCAACGTTGCTAGCCTTTGCTTTATCCAGCAAAGTTATAAGGGGTTGAACTAACTCAGGATCTTTTATGTCTACACCTAATTCAGTTAACTTTTCATCTAAGACAGGGTCAATAACAGGTTGATCTGCTTCAGGGCTTGCCTCATCAACAAGGTAGCCTATCATTTTATTGAAAGCATCCTCAGGATTTTTACCCTCTGGGGGACTTAACCTCCCATTAAGATAAGTAGCCCTTTGAAAGCTATTTGCCCCTGTCAATTTTCCGCTTTTTGGATTGTACTTTACTGTTTTACCGTCTAGGGTTTGCCCCACATTTAAGTAGGGCGATGTAGGATCCTGAGAGAATTGTATGTTTGCGAGAAGACCCTCAGCCTGTTGAATGCGAGGGTCATCCTGTTGTTCCAACAATCTTAATTTTTTGTTGTGAACTTTGCTAAACCTTTTTAGTAAATCTCTTTTATCCATAACTTATAATAGACAAATAGCCCTCTCCCTTATTTAGGGAGAAGGCTACCCGAATTAGATCTAAGAGGTTAGTTGATCTTGTCGTAGTCCACGAAGTCGTAGCGGAAGGTCACTTCGACAGTGGAGAAATCATTCGTGGCGTAGTTCTTCTCCGAGTATCTAACACCTGTGGGATACACACCATACATTTCGATGAAGGCATGTGGCTCGTTAGTGTTATCAAGCTCAAGAATAGTAAGTTTGTTAGCCTTGAATGATCTGTTCCCAGGACCACCAGGAGCAGCCAGCTTGGTCATGTCACCCGAAATCGGATCATAGATTGTCTTAAACCAATTCCAAAGAGCAGGAGTGGTTTGAGTCAATAACTGATTATCAAAGGTGATCGTGACAGCCTCAGGCGTGAACTTACCAGGGTAGTACATCTTATCATTAAGACGATCAACAACGATGTCATCAACCGCACCACCAACCGGACTGACTTGCTTCGCAGCAGCAGTTAAAACTTGTTGGGTACCGATGAACTCAGGCGGAACACCAAAGAACTTCACTTCAAACTGATACGATCTTACAGCGTCGAGCTTCGTGGAGATCTTAGGAAGGCTCTTCCCAGGCTCAAAGTTCGCTCTGTAGTCGTTCTTTAAAAAACTATCTACCATGATTATTACTAGTTAATGGTTGCCGATTGGCTAGTGAGGTTGACCTCGAAGACAATCGTTTCAGCAGCCTTCGTAGGCTTGATTGTCACCGAGCACCAAAGCTCATTTCTATCAACTCTTGCGGGAGTGTTCGTTGTCGAGTCGCACTTAACAGAACCTTCAACGATGGCTCTTCTAGCCAGAAGGTCGTCGAGGAACGGGTTGATCGACTCCTCGACCAGTTCCCATGTGAATTGATCGTTAGGCTCAAACTGGAAGGGCTTACCAAGCTCAAGCAGAACCTTACGAGTATAGATCATCAATCTGCGGACGTTGACTCGGTCAAGAGCAGTTGGTGCTCTTTGCGTGGTCTTCTGACCAAAGATTGTAATACCCGTGGTTGGATCCTTAGTGATCGGGTTGATCGAGTTAGAGTAAAGGGCATCTCTATCGCCTTGGTTAAGAGCGATCTCAACGTCCGTAGGCTTAGTTAAACGCCCTCTTCGGAAACCAGCCGGAGCAAACCAAGGCTCCGAGACAGCATCTGTGAAGACGCACTGTCTAGCAGCAAAGATCGACGGATCATAGTATTCTTCTGCACCCGCAAAGGCGTTGAAGATCTGAACCCACGGCCAGTAAACGGCAGCGTAAGAGGAGTTCAGTGCAGTTGCTCTGGTTGCAGCGTCTTGACCGTTGATCCATTGAATCGCATCTTGAACCTCATCCAACCCAAACGGCGGAGCAACTAAGGCTAAGAAGTTTTTGGAAGACTCAGCCAAAGTAATAAAGGCATTTTGAACAGCATCATCGGTAACACCAGGAACAATACCAATCGAGATGTTTAAAGAATCATCATCGAGAGCATAGATTCCAGTTTTCTTTGCAGCCGTTCCAATTAAGGACGTTGCATTAGTAGCACCACTATCCCCGTCAATAAATCTGTAGTCGCCATCAACAAGTTTCAAGAATCTAGGTGTAGCGTCTGGCCTGTTATCCAAGGCTGAACCACCTATGAAGCCACCCGCCGCTGCTGTCACGCCGAATGAGGAAGGAGCCTCATAATCACTTGTGTCTTTCTCAAGCTCCACAAACACGTATTCCGACTCATTATTGTCTTCATCAACATTAAGTAAGAACTCAACAGAATTGGCACTTGAAGCAGCAAGCTCAATCGCATTGTAGGATTCAACTTGAGAGCCGCTGTCATTAATCACCAACTGATCCCTAACCGAGACGTTGTTAAGCTCAATTGAAATTCCTTGTGTTGAGCCATCCCTAAGGCTACTAAAGTTGTAACCCATGCCAGGGTAGATTGAGTATGCATTGAGAGCAACGTCAGAAGAACTGTAGCCGCTGACCGTCACATTGTTACCACTAACACCATAATTATCTGGTAAGAAGCCTTCATCGGCAACCCCCATGATATTAAGACCTGAGAAACCTAAAGGTTCTTGATCGTGTCCATCGAGGTAGTTAGCCGATAATTGAAGAGTTGCACCGGAACCTGCGAATCGGGAACCCAAGAAAACATCATTGCCATCAACAAATGCAAAGACATCCTGATTCCCAACAATGCCAGGGTCAAATGCTTTTTCAAAAATCTTTGCACGGGTAACCGCAGAGGTGTCTCCAACTGTGTCTGTCGAGCTTACGAGAGTAACAACCCCCTGGGCACTCTTTGTGCCGTCGTTACTCTTCGTTTGATACAGGATAGAGGAGGCGTTGACGCTGGGAACATAGCCACTAACTAAAACTGCCGGAGACGCACCAACAGTAATAGCGGCTGAGGCATAAGAGGAAGCAGAATCAGTATCAATACCTCTAACAAAGTACAATTGATTAGTAGCTTCTAACACTTCAAGAGCGCCTTCAAGCCCTTGGCCCAAAAGGGTTGTGTCTGGTTTACCAAACTTTCTAATGAGATTCTCTTGGCTCGTAATAAGAGTGGGCTTATTGATCGGACCTTTGTTAGCGAAGCCGACTATGCCTACAACGCTTGAGTTGATATTCGGGGTGAAAATCGAAATATCATTTTCAAGAACTACAACGGATGGACTGGTTGGAATTGCCATGATTAACTACTTTTACGGATGGTTTTTTTATTCTTAAGGTTAGGTTGGACAGGCACTGCTTGCTTGGGAGCCGGATCTGCGATGTTGATTATTTTTACTAATCTGCGATGAACCAAGTTCTCCGCAATCTTGCTTTTCCATGTAGGAGGAACTTCAAGCCTATCCTTAGGAGCCAAGAAAAAAGTTTTAGTACCATCCGGTGTTCCGAAGGGTATGTTTAAACCTTGCATACTTGTATTTTTAACAATTTTCATATAAAAGCTCCTACTATATTTACTACCCTAGAGATTTAAAAATAGTTAATTTCAGCTTTCATCGAGGGTGATATTGAAATTAAACTCCTCAATTTCACCCGTATTTGTAAACGCAAACTTAGGACTGGGTATGTAGGTCTCTAAAGTGATGGACAAGGTCTTCTGAAGGATCCTGTCCCCAGTGTCAGACGCGGTAACATTTCCGACCTCTCGTTCGTTATTTATGAAGGCTTTATTATGGACCGAATAGAGGGTTTCAATGTTTAAATCAGGGCTAAACATCGAGAAGATATTGGACCTAATCATGTCTAAATCAGCTTTGTACTTACACCACAGATTGACCTCATACGTAATATTTATTGGTCTGGGTGGTAAGCTGAGGACTCGTGTGGCTCTACGTTTTTTAGGATCATAAGCTTTCTCACTTATGATGTTTTGATATCTCATCCTATTCTGATCGCTCTCTGTTTGAGTCTCCACAACTGTGATCATAGGGAGAATTAACGTATTATCTGCCTTTAAGCGACCCGCTATTCTTTCAGGGTTACCATGCGAGCAATTGATCTTAATTCTATTCCCGTTACCATCAATGTAGTACATGTTACCAAAGATGTGTAACATGCTACGAAGGCTCTCTTTATAGACGTTATCAATTACAGGCAAAAGCTTGGTTGATGTAAGATCAACTATTTTGTTTCGCACACTCAAGTCGCTTTTAAGTGATTCCTTACGCATTAGTATCTGCCTCCTACCTGATCAGGACGATCAAAGAAATCTTGATTGTGAATGTCTTGAGAGTCTCTGAGGAGTTTCGCGTGTACCATTAAGTGATAAACACCATAGGCTTCAAAGCTATCCTCTTGAACCTCAAACACTTCAAACTTCATCTCTTGAAACTCAGGTTGAAGAACGTCACCAATAGCGATTGATCTACCCAAGGAGTTTTCCGTGTAAGATTTATTAAATACAAACACCTGATCTATTTGCATCTCAACACCAAATTGAGAAAGGTTCTCCTCTATTGGTCGAGGATCATAGTGAGCCCAAACAGTTACTGGTTCTTGAGCAATTGTTTTCTGTCTGGATTCTTGATACACATCATCAATGTCATTAGAGGGTATGTATTCAAACACTTTAATTCGTGAACCAGACAACTTAATGTTTTCGTAGTCCACCATATTAAAGAGATTCTTATCGTTCTTCTTTTTGAATAACGATAACCTAGTGTCCCTCTCCGTTGGAAAATTTGTAGGAGGGGTATTTACCTTAAATCTAGACATTAGAAGATATCAAATAACGCAGGTGGTTCGATCTCAGTTTTGAGTTCCTCTACAAGCATCTCTTTCTCTCTCTGAGCTTCAGCAGATAATTCAGCACCATTCAGTCTCGTGCCACCGCCAGGGCCAGGAAGAGTCGCATATTTACCTCTGATACCACCTAGAATTTCTTTGGCTAATGCTAAAGTGTATCTCTGCAACCAACTCTTATACGCATGGTGTAGAGTATTAGGATCAAAAGCTCTAAACTCTAAGAGAACATCCTCGTCGTTGTTCTCGGGCACTGGCCAAATATGCAGAAACTTGTTGTTAACGAGTTGCCATGTAGACATCTGACCTAAAACATTCTTAACTTGTTTTAGGTATTGCTGCATAAGAAGATACTGGCTAACATTGTAATTGTTAAATAAACCAGTATTCGTAAAGAACATGATAGCAAAATCAAACTCAAGTGAGCCAGGGTTTGCACCAAACTTGAAAAAATCTCTGCGATACCAACAGTCATTTAAGTTGTCTGCAATCTCTTGAGGAAGTTCGTAAACATTCTTATTTGCTTCTGTCTTAAAGACAGCGTACTGTGTCATCCAATCAGGAGCATGATACTCTAATTTAGAGATGGCTTCATCCACACATATTTGAATTTGAAAGTCATCAAGTTCAACATCAATGACTGGATGCCCTAGCTTTGCCAGAACGTAGTCTTTTATAGTCCTGTTAAAGGTCTTAAACTCGTTTACGTCCTTGGCATCCTTATTATTTAAATCAGTATCCTTCGGACTTTTGTAATCTTTAAGGCGATTACCACCATATGTGCCGTAGGAAGATCCGTAGGATCTAACGACTGGTACTACTACTTTGTCTCCATACTCAGGCATAACAAATATATTTACCCTAGAAATGAAAAAAGGACTCAGTATAAAACTGAGCCCTTTCTTCCGTTGTTAGCTGAGTGCTAGATCTTAGAGATCGCCACCCACAGCGTAGTCACCAGCGAACGCCGTGCCACCATGGCCCGTGTTTCTGAAGATCTGCGGCGTGAGGAAGTCACTACCTTGACCGATAACACGAATGACGCGGTAGAAGCGCGAGGCGGGTTGAACCGCAACCTTGCCGTAGCGAGTCAGGATGCCCTTTCTCGGCTGGAAGGTCTCAGGATCCGTAACGGTATCCAGAGTTTGCAGCGGGATGTACGGGCAGTAGAAGTAGCCAGCGTCCATCGCGTTGTTGCCCTTGTAGCCAACAATGATTTCGTCCTCTGGGAACATCGGATCGATGATCATGTCGTACTTACCAGCGAACTTACCAGCGTAAGAGATCTGGTTGGCACCCATGTTGGTCGGACCTTCAGTGCGATCGATACCACCCTCAAGCTTCGCAGCCGACTCCAGCATCGACGCCATGACAGGCGAGCAAACCAGGACGTTACCCGGCCCACGTAGGGTCGTCTTGTAGATGTCGGTGCTCGCGAAGTTAATCAGAGCAAGGACATTCGAGTACACTTCACCGAGGTGTCTCGGACGAAGGTTGGTCTGCGAACCTTCAATGAACTGCTTAAGGTCCATGACGAAGATGTTCGAGTACTTACGATCCATACCACCGCCTTGACCAGCAGGAGTCTTGTCCTCGTTGGTCAGAGCCGTCGAGAAGTCGTATTCGTAAGCGCCAGCAACAAAAGTGCCACCAGGGCCAGTATTGTTAGCTCCCGTACCACCCATGCCGGTGAAGTTATCAGCACCGCCTTGGTAAAGCGAATCGAGAGTCCAGCCACCAAGTGAGCCGACAGCGGCAGGGCCGTAAGCAAGCATGCGGATGTCTTCGATCAGTTCACGGTCGATTTCAAGGTTCATTTCCTTCGACAGCAGATCCGTGAGTTCAGCTTCCATATCCAGGTTGTGGTAAGCCTTCAGGTCTTGAGCAGCTTCCAGAGTCCAAAGGGCTCTCATCTTACGCTCACGCGCTTGAACCGTTTGCTTTTGGATGTGCAGGTTGACCTCAGGAATCTCGTTGCTCTTCAACCTTTCAGCGGCGGAAACAGCGTAACCCAGGATCGAGGTGCCACTCGGGAACGAAGCAAGCTTACCACCCATCGTGGTCGAGGGCGAACCGTTCACATCACTGATAACGTTGGACAGATCGAAGGACGAAGCGACGTTATCAAAGCTAGAGGTTGAGTTGGTGCTAGCTCTGTTTTGTAAACCGCTAGCAAAAGTGCCACCAGTGGTCCAATCATCGAGCAGTTCACTTGGTGCAGAACCATCGTAAGAACCAATCTTCGTGGCAGTCAGGTTACGCGGAGTGATGTTGAACTTCGAGTACATCGTTTGCTCGATATCACCACCCAGAGCACGCGAGTTGCCCATGTAGAAGATTTGCGACACCGGGCCGTCCATCGCTTGCGTGGCACCGATCTTGTTGAACATAAGCTCAGGGTAGGTGCGACGAATCAGCGGGAAGGCGAACTTTTGGAAAGTGCCGATCTTACCTGTGGTCGTAGCCGCAGGGCTTAATTCTTCATTCAGAGTCTGCTTCGTGAATTCTTTGGCTTGGTTTTCAAAGAGACGAGCAGTCTGGTACGCGATGTGATCATCCCCGATACCTTCAAGGAGTGGTTCCCAACGCTTCAGTAAATCGTTTCTATCAATTGCGGTCATAATTAACCTCTATAACTGTTGAGTTTTGCTAACACGCCTTGATTGATCCACTCATTACCGTGGCCAGCGTGGTTTTCATTTAACTTTTCATCAGCTTCCTTCACTTTGAAGTTATCCTCACTGATGACCAGTGCCGTTTCCGAGAGTTGCCTCTCAGCGTTATTAGATTCTTGCAGACTTTCCATTTCACCATGGATTGTTTGCAAAGCCTCTTCTAACTTTTGGTTCTTATCATTTGCGACCTTAGACTGACGCTTCAGGTTAACGTTCTCCTTAAGGAGCTTATCAACCTGACGGAGCAGAGCTTGGTTCTTCTCTTCCTGCTGCTCGCCAAGGGACGCGAGAACTTCCATGCCGTTCATTTCATCTTGCTGGGTGTTCTCTAGTGCAAACATCGAGCGGACGGTTTCGAACATTTGAGCGTTACGGAACGTCTCGTTTTCAAGTTCAAGCTCTTTAAGGGCTTGCTCTTTCAGCTTCTCAATGTTACCACGAATAAAAGATTGGACCTTCGTGGACAGGTCACTAACTTGCTCTTCGACGCGCTGTTCAATGATCACAGCGACAAGCTCAGATACCTTTTCAAGGGTGCTTTCATCCAGACCCTCAGGAAGATACTCAGCAACCGAATCTAAAATATCTTTTTGTTGCGACATGTTAAACCTCTATGTAGGTATGTAGGGTATTAGTATGTTTTTAATACCAATTATTTTTTCTTACCCTTCTTACCTCCAGGGGTTACCTTGCCACTACAAACAGCCGAAGCGTACATGTTAGCATATGCCGAAGGGTAGACAGCGAACTTACGTTTCGCAGCAGCTTTTCCCTTAGGACATAACTTACCTTCAATTATTTGACCAAGCCTTTCAAAGGCTTCTCTTTTCTTAGCTCTATTCTTAAATGTAGAAACCATGGTAGGTTTACCTCCTGGATTTCCTGCTGCTCTTTTACGTTTAACAGCAGATCTTCTCTGACCTTTGCTCATACGAGCAGCTTTCGCAGCGGGCACACACTTTGGATACCCCTTGCGTTTCTCACCTTTTTGACGACCGCAGGGTTTAAAACCGCCACCTTTCTTAGGAGCACCGATATCAACCCAGCGTTGTTGAACCCATTTACGTAAGTCTTCGTAGATGAGAGACTCGTTGGCTTCGCTTTTTTTATTCAATAATGCTCTAATCCTTTTAGCTTGACTGGCATGGAGTTCGACAGCCTTGTCCAACTCCTTTGCAATCTTGTCTAAAACTTTAGACTTGTCGGTCATTTCTTAGATTCCTTAGACTTTTTGTCATCACGACCATTACCGTTGCCATTGGCATCAGATGCTTCAGCAGCACCTTCAGACACGATGGATCGTAAGTTTTGCATTAAAGCGGTTGCTACAAGAGTTAACAATGCTGAAGCAACTGATACTTGATCATCAGGGATAGAGCCTGTGCCAAGCATGGCAATGAAGCCACCAATCAACAGAACAAGAAGAGCAGGCGTTGTGAGAGCGATGTTAGTACGAGCTTTCTCACTAGCACTCTGAGACAGCTTCAGCTTAGTTAATTCAAGTTGAATCTTATCTCTTTGAATAGCACGTTCAGCAGCCTTTTCTTCTCTCTCGCGAGCTACGACAGCCTTATACTTATCACGGGCGGCTTTCGCCTCCTCCCGCTTCATCTTCAGTGCTGCCTTTTCGTCTTTCACAATAAATGTCTGCTTTCCGGTGTTGTAATCGTCATAGTCTTCATGTTTTGACATGGTTCATTCCTTGGGTTTATTGATTGTTTCGTTTTTTGGGCTTTACAGGTGCTCTCACTCCGGTCGCTCTAGCGCGTGCTCTGGCTGCTGCTGCTTCACCGCTTCTGCCATATTCCTTGGCCTTAAGGTAGGATTTTGCCACTCGACTAAAGTCACCTTTGAGAGCATCATAAGCTTTTGAGCGGGCCGTATCTGGCGTGTCAAGACTTGGCCTCTGTGCTCCGGCTCGTGTATCCATGGCTTGTCTTCTGCGCTTATTCATTCTTTTCGTCTCGCCTTCATCGTGTCGATCACCCCAGCAAACTTTCTTTAGGCCTTCAACTGCCACCGCTCCAATGTCGATGCTTTCTTTGGGTTTGGGCATTTCTGTTTGCTGGCCTTTAGCTTTCGCTTTAGCCTTAGCTTTCTTGAAAGCTTCTGGATCATCTTTAATACTCCCCTCTTCCATAGACTTTTTCTTCTTACCTTTCTTAATGACACCACGGCCCATAAGGATGTCCTTCATCGTGACCTTGCCGTCACCACTTAAATCAGGAAACGATTTTTCGTCCATGCTATCGTCATCTTTCTTTTCACCTCTGAGCATCTTGAAGTCTTCGGAATCGATCTTGTTATTCTTGTTCTTATCAAGCTTCTTCTGCTTGCCCTTCAAAGCCTCACTGATCTTGCTCTCCAGCATGGTGAGCAGAACTCGATCTTTCTTGTGCTTGGAGACAATCTCTTGAGCACGCTGACTGTTCTCACGCATAGACTCAGAAAGCTCAGGGAAAGCGCCTCGTGTGGACGGATCCGATACAAGGTCAAACGTGATAAGTTTAAAGTCTTCGTTGACAATCTTACCCTTGATGCCCTCTGTAACACTACCGACACCACGGCTGGAGATCCCAATCTTCACACCGTCATTAATAAGAGCTTCAACAATCTTGCCGTTGGGAGTCGAGAGAATCTCACACTCACCTATGACGGAGCCATCCTTAGCAACATTCAAACCAGTGATAAGGTGGGAAGCCTGCGAAAGGTGAATAGCATCATTGGCTGGGTGATCGAGAGCACCAACTAAAGAGCGATCACCGATCTTCTCCTGAATGGCTTTAACTTGGCCCTCCAGAATCTTTCTAGGATAGATTCTTCCGTTATTGTTCTGCTCATCGCATTGTTGGAACTTGCCTCGCAGACGAAGGCGGGTGTTACCCTCTTTGCCTTCATTAATAACTTCTACCTTTTCTAAAACATTGCACTCGACGAGTAACATAATAAATCCTATTTCTGCTTGCGAGACCAGTATTTCTTGCTCTTGAACTTACTGGATTTTTGCTTACCATGCCTGACCAGAGTTCTGACGGCATATTTCTTCACATCTGAAAACTTGGAGGGTATGGTGCCGGGAGAGAATCCTTTGGCAACACGACCTCCAACTTCCTGCTCATCATCTTTACCCCACTTACGCTTAGTAATGACATAAAGACGGTTTGAATTTTTTGTAGAGAAGATTTGACCAACAAAGCCTTTCTTTAAAGCAGTTGTAATAGAGTCGTAAACTTTAACACGGGATTTAGAGGCTTTGGTTTTAGCCCCACCCTTTTTCATTTTAGATCTACCTTCAGCAGACCCCCGAGCTTTACTTGCTCTTGTTTCTTTTATTACGTTTACGAGATCCATATTTCTTTTTCTTATTAGCAACTAGGTTAACGCCAATCATGCCAGTGGTTGTCATCTCTTCCATGACATCTCTCGCTTCTTTCAACAATTGCTTAAGATGCTCTACTAAAGTTTCAAGCCTCTCTTTCAGTATGCCTGCCTCTGAGATAGGCTCAAACACAGGCATCATTTCTTGTTTCTTTTCGGGGTCAGAGCTTTCGTTTAAAGCGTTACTGAAACCAACAATCTGATCAACATAAGAGTTGGGTACAACGACAGACTCTATACCACCATCCTCGACAGGTCTCCCCACCATAGGACTCGCCATGACTGGACTTTCCACAGTGGGGACAGACGCCTCCTTCACGGGAGGAGTTTGAGCTAGGATGCCTTCGGAGAGGGCTAAAAGATCTTTAGTGCTAGCACTCATCTTTTAACCTCACTCTTCGTCGTCGTCATCTTCGTCGTCGTCCTTCTTCTTGCCGTTCTTCTTCTTGTCGTCGTCCTCGTCCTCGTCGTCGTTATCTTCGGCTTCATCGAGGTCCTCGTCTTCCTCAAGGAACTCACCATCTTGCTCAAGGGCTTCGTTGATGGTGCCAAGGATGAAGTCCACACACTCTTGCATCGCCTCTTCCGAGATCGGGGCATCTAACTCCGACTCACACAGCGGGCAAACATGGCCTTCTTCACAAGCCTCTTCAACGGTCTCAACTTCTTGAGCCTCGTTCACCTCTTTCGATTCAACGAGTTGGTTGGCGGCAAGAATCTTACCGACGTAGTCATCTTCAACATTAATGTAACGCATAATATACTCCTGTATTACTATGTACTCAATTTCTCTGAATAAATTTTATAAAATTATACTCTAATCTTACTAACGTTCTTCCTATCCTCCGAGGATACGATAGTTTTAGAGTCTTCCGCAATAATCCTAGACGAGGTATTAAATCCCGCCTCGATATTTTCTATTTTGATGCCGCCCCTTAGGCCATTTGCAATTTTAAGTATTAAATCTTTATCACTGTCGTAGAAAACTTGACCCATCTTATTAATGGGCATCCTACTGAAAACGTCATACCAAGTTAGCGTTGTGGTGCTATAGGTTGACGACAAATAATCAATAACCTCTCTAAGCATGTAAGCCGTGCCTTGAGCGGATACAGGCGTGGAGCTAGTGCCATATTCGTCGGAACTGGCGGAATAGAAGGTTTGTGTGAAATCTTCTTCCAAATATTGATACCCAATATTTTGATCACTCTCCTCTTCACCATTACCGACACTATTTACTCCGCTTACAACATTTAAACTATAAGATCTGAACATGGGCGGATTACCTCCGTCAATGAAAGCATCTGTTGCAGGTAGTACAGAGAGAGATCTTACATGAGTCTCACCGTGAGTTTTCAGATTTGAATTTCCGTTAAATGGATTATATTTACCACCAGCAACTGGAGTTACTACAAATCCAAAAGGTATATTTTTAACAAAACGCGATCCTATCGAAGAGAACCCTTTGTCTTTAAATCCATTAAGGTTGAAGTCGTTGAGTGATGCCGTAAATCCAGAAGTATCAAGAATGTATCTGTATATTGGATCTCTGTAATCAATAGAAAGCATAGGGGTATTCAAAGCGTTATTGTTTACGTGTCTTTGAATGTCTGCGGAAGCGGTGAGCAGTGTGTAAGTTCCGCTATAATTCTCAACCAACGAATTGCTAGCATAATTTCCATTAACAGAACTTAGGTCAAGAATGAAATACAGAGGCTTTGTGGCAGAGGCACCGAGATCTCCCGCGATAAATTCATGTTGATTTGGAATTGATGATGCCGTAATAGTGATGGCTGGATCTATATCCAGCATCTCTAGAACTTTCAATCTAACTGACGGAGGGGCATAATATGAATCAGGTATAATATTACCTGTGTACACAGCGTCTGCCTCATTACCAGACTTTAAAGCATCAATGTAATAACCGCCACCATCTCCAATGTTTAGTTTGTTTGGAGCACCCAAAGCTGGGATAGTTACCTGACCCACCGCACTAAGTGTGCTAACTTCAAAACCATCATTAGGTATATTTAAATCTTTTACTGTGCCGTCTAAAGTTGTAACAGCCACCTGTAATTTAACGTCTTCATTAAGGGGTCTAACTCTATTGATTTGAAAGTTTCTCCACGAGGAATTTTTACTATTCTCGTAGGTGTTAGCAGCGTTAGTTAGAAATTTAATGGCTAGACGGTCGGCTAGCTCTTTGTCCTTCGGTCTTTCCAACACATCAAACTTTTGATTTAGTTGCCCCTCAGCAGCTTGTAAGTAGTAATTAGGATCGAATTCATCAATGGTGCCCTCAAGTAAATGTTTTCTTACGACATTCAATAACGTAGAAACACCGATTGGTTGACCACCAGGGTACCTTAAATATTGAAAAGTATTTGATAGAAGAGGGTTCAAGCTGATTAGCAACTTATCGTCCGATAAATTTTGAAGAGTTATCTCATCCCAAGGACCAGTAGAATTTTTGGATTGAAGTAAATTAGCAACCTCTTCGGTCACTTCAGATTTGAATACATTTAAATTTAGGTTGTTGGATACAATAATGGTTTCCTGGGTTGGCTCAGTTTTAAAGAAATTTAAATTAGGATCAAATAGAAAGGGTTCCGATATACCTTTTTCAATGTCTACGTAGTTTTCTTCTTCAACCATCTCATTTACAGTTATGAGGTTGCCGTTGACAGCTTGCTGGTTACTGATTATTTGATTAGCTTGATTGGTAGTGTTTGTACTTACTGATGGCGATTGAGGTTGGACAGTCTGTGGTAGCCCAGGAGCAATCACACTAGGCTCATTTGCTGTGGAAAATGGCACAATAACAATAGGATCTCCAAGAGGTGTTGTGGGTTCAGACGTTGTAGTGGTCCCTAAAGCTGGAGGAGTTGGTTGAGAGATTGAAACACCTTGGCCTCTTGCAGGATCAGTCGTTGAACCTCCAGGCTCAGACGTTGTAGTGGTCCCTAAAGTTGGGTCTGGCTCCTGAGTGGACACTTCCGGTGGGCATGGGAGGTTTGTAAACGTGGGTGAGATACAGTTAGCTTCACACAAGGCTAAACTAGAAAAATTGCAAGTAGGATCAGGCTCAACTGACCCATTAGCATTTACAATATTTGGACTACACGTTCGACACTCGGTAAACACCGATGTGATAGTAGCCTCATTCAGAGGTAATCCTTCTTCCCCAGGACAAACACCCAGAGCCACAACCTCGCATCTGTAATATATAATACCACCAGTCGTAGGGCCTTGCGGTGGTGGAGGAGCAGGGGGGAAAGGAGGAAGACCGGGGAATCGTGTGCCCCCAGGATTGGGAGTTATTGGCTTAAGAGGGCCGCGAGATGGAGGTACGACATCACCGGGGCGGCCCGTTTGCCCGCCGCCGCCGCCACCGCCTGGTGGGACAACGTCCCCCGGCTCACGAACTCTCTCTTGAGGATTTAAACAATTTGGCCTACAGTCATTCAGACTTACATATATACATCCTGCATCTCCCGGCGATGGATTATTTGGATCGCCAATACGAAGACCCGTTCTAGGGTCCGTTATGGTATTCGGCAAACCATCACAAGGCATACATTGCCTGTAGGGGGGATTGGTAAACGTAAATCCCGGATCAGGGCTTGGAGCGCCTTGTCCAGGACTAATCTTAACACACTTTACTGCCGGTTCTTGAGGCGGTATGTCAGGAGGGATGTAAGGTGGTATAGGCTCTATTGGAGGTTTAGGCACTAACACCGGAGGTGTTGTAGTTGGCTCTTGACCGCCAAATCCAGGGCCTTGAGTACCGGGTCTGACCCCTCTACCACAAGGGAAGATTAAAGGATTCTCGGGGTCAGTCATGATTTAAATTAGCTGCAAATAACAGTTGGGTCTTTTTCTCTCATTTTAGTTCTTCCCGGGCCTAGGGAGTTTGTAAGGTAATCATCAGCCACTCCGATTACCTCCCATTGCACAGATGGGTAAAGAACTGGTACAAGTGTGTTAAAGAAGTTGGGCTCAGAGGTATGGCTATTCTCACCCAATCTTACATTGAAATATCGATCTGCTTCACTTTGACTAAGATTCAAGGATTGTTTAATTTTAGAGGACCCACCCTGACTGAACGTGCCATTGCTTATAATTGGCATTTGTGGCATGACAAATCCTGCGAACTTCCTGGGAAGATTTCTGTTTTTCCAAGGACAGTGATCTTCCGCGTTAGTGAGAGGTAAATCGCCACCAGCCCAAGCCACACAAATTACAAAGTGATCTTTAAATTTTTGAACCCAAACATTGGAAGTTTGCCTTAAATCTGTTTTTTCGCCTTGTCCAAGGGGATTACAATGTAGAAGATTTACTTTTACGTGATAATCTTTTACCCAAGGAGTGGCATCTAAATTTAATTTTATTCTTTTAGTGACAAAATTAACTTGAATATTTCTAGCGTTTATGTTTTTTATCTGGCCAAAAGGTATACCTACAAGACCTCTTTGTATACCCCGGCGACCACCAGGGCTGAAGGTCGGTTCTGGAAGTAGTCCAGGGCGTCCGATCCCCCATGAGTAGATGGCGTATGGATCAAATCCAAATTGAGTTCTGAGTGCATCAACTGTGGATTGTTGATTACCCGTGGCGCTTTGCCAGGGAGGTAAATACTTAACATCGTTATCAGGTCCAGCGAACTCAGTGATCGTTGCATTGCCAACATTAATGTGATCGCATATCTGATCTCCAGTGAATTGACCGTTAGAATACCATTTCGCCTTATCCCAATTTGGGCGGAAAGGAATAGATCCTTCAGGATAACCAAACTCGGATTCCACTAAATCTACTAGTTGGTTCATCTGAGCTTCTCTTAATCCGCCTGCCGCATCTCGTTTAGCTTGTTTAATAAGAGCGCCCTCAGGACCCCAATAACCACCTAAAACATTACCAGCCGCGATTGTTCTAGCACCAGAATTTCCAGGACCTTGAATGTTCCCTACATTAGTTGAGACGGTAACAATAGATCCCTCAATAGCTCCCAGTCTATCGTCTAAATCCGTATAAACTTCTTTCCTAACTCGCTCTAAACCCGCTTCGGTGACAACGGGATTAGCTATTGAAGCTTGAGGCATTGCAGCGGCGATGCCCGCACGCTCGTTATAGGCTAATTCAGTCGTCCTAAAGAATGGACGAATATCAATAATATCCTCTTCGGTAATTAGATCAGCAATAGGTCCAGAATCAGCTTGAACTCTAATGTAAGCGATTGGAAGAATAGACTGTCCAATCAATTGAAACGCAGCAGTCTCCAACTGTTCAGATAGCGCGGGGGCTAAGTTCATCAAATCATCAGGAGACGGGAACGAACCTCTAATTATACCCGCCGAAGTTGCAAAGCCATTATTAGTTCCATTTTCATCGCCAGGATGAGCCAACATAATTGGGACACCATCAAGGGTTTGGAGGTTTACTCGATCATCGGTATTATTAGAATTGACGGATGTTTGCCTAGAGACACCAATACCAGCCCCTTTTAAAATACCTAAGGTTGCCGTAGTTAAGTTTGTGGGATTACCATTACTATCAAACTTAGGAATTGTGGTTGATTCCTCATCAACTCCCTTCGAGTAAATAAAGAGAAGATCTATTCTTTGATTAGCAGCAAGAGTTTGTTTAGTGCCTGCTGAATCCAAGAAAAAGAAATCGTTTTCATCAAAGTCGGGAACAGTAATTTCAAGCTGTTCAGGAACATCCACAATCGATGTCCTAATCGCGCCTCTCCATCTCTTTATAAACTCGGACTCCAAACGGCCTTGCTCAGTTCCCTGAGGATCGGTGTTCTCATCTCCGTCAAAAACGTTTTTTATGAGAGTTAAATTTCTAGTGGTCTCAGGAGTGCTGTGCTTTAAGATAGCACCAATAAAGTTAGGATATAGTGGTCTTTCATCAGCATCAAAGTCACCATCAAATTGAGAATATCCAGGAGAGTCGGTGCCAGACACAGCTATCCCCTGAGCTAAATGAAAGCCTGATTCAGTAAAGAAGGGAAAAACAAAAGCTCTCTCTGCGAGACCGTTCATATTCAAAGCATTACCTAGAAGACCCTTTTGGAATTCTTCAAGAACAGCGGCGGCGGCGGTGCCTATGTTTGTTTGAACTTGGTAAGTATTCAAATCTGAAATTGTGCCATCAGCGTTTCTCGTGTTACTAAAGCCTCCAATTTGTTGAATTACCTGGAGTGGAGTCAGGGCAAAAGCATTGTTAATTCTAGCTGAGAATTTACCGGGCTTAACTTTCACCTTCCTATCATTGCCAGTAGCAAAAGGCTTTAATTCAGAAAAGCCACTTCTATCGATTTCTATTTCCTGCTTATTGTTCTGACGAGCAATGATACCGTCAACTTGGTCCTTGAGGAAGTTTTGAGATTCCTCTAATTGTTTGACTGGAATGTTATCAACCTCATAGTAGTAAGGGTCGTTAGCCTTGAAATGCCTAACAGGGCTGATAAAAGTGAAAGGTGTTTGGTAATATCTAATTTCGTTAGCCATTAGTTATCCTTCTTAAGATCAAAGTTATTTATGGATGCGATACCCTTACCATAAGCATAATCATTGTAAGAGTCTCCACCGAATCCACTAGCTGCATAATAGCCCTGCACGACTTTGCCCAACCCAGACTTACCAACCGTATTATGCTTTGCGTTAGCAAAGCTATTGAGAGCAGAGTCATCGAGAACCGCTTTTACATTATTTGGGGTTGTCAACATCGCTGATGCGTAGTAGAAGCCTGAGGGCTCAACTACTCTAGTAGAAACATTTTGTCGCTGTAAAATACCTAAATTATTCTCTACCGCTGAGAAGTATGTAGAATCAGCGTCACCTGAAGCAACAAGGTTTCCTGAGAAGTTATATCCTTGAGCGAATATTTGCCTAGCCCAGCCTGCTAGAGAATTATGACTAAGCCCTTCCTGCTCAGTCGCAACCATAAAGTTAGTTACAGGATCTACAGAGAAGTATAGTCTAAACGCTCCAAAGTTTTCGCCACTAACAGACTTACCAAATGGGTTAGCGGGACCATGCCCATAGTAATCAAGAACTGAAAGACTGCTGGTATCGGGTGTTGCATGGGGTGCTCCAGAAGCTACAAACCCCCCTGCAACGCCACTGGTGTATACACCCGAGGGGCCATGATATCCGGCATCTCTAGGGTGCTTACCGTTTACTGACAAGTAAGAGGCTTTCAAGAGAGAGTCATCAGCAATGTTCCAGATAAACAATCTAGAACATTTAGGACCTAGCAATGGAGCCGTGCCGACGAGGTCATAAACCATTGAGGAAGTATTATGCCATGTAGCGGGGAAGTGAACGTTATTAGCATGAACAACACTATTTTCAACGGCTCGAACACACATACCTCCTGTAGAAATACCTGAGATGTCGTTAGCCACATCATGTGCAAATTTTCGAGGAGCAGGATTAGTACCGTCAACAAAAGTGTATCTACTATCTCCAGTAGGTAAGATAAAGTCACTAACCACAAGACCACCAGCAATAGGGTCAGTGTTAGCATTAGGGTAGAACTGTAAGAATCCACCACTGGCAAAGGTTGCGGCAGAGAGACTCACATAATCTTGAGCAATATTAATAGAACTACCATAAGCTCCGCTGACCCATTTATCTGAGTAATCTCCTAAATTCTCAAGGAAAATATTTGAGTTTTTATTAGCTACTAGGCAAGCTCTAGTCGAGTGTAGTTCAACCATCGTGTGGTTGTTCGAGTCCGAAAGATTGAATGATGACACCAGTAATGCACCTTTGTTAGTCTGGTGAGGTGTCATCTCAATGTTCGAACTGTCCTCAGCTAAAATGTTAACACCCATTCTGACCAGGGATGTAGGTCCTTGGACTTTAATCGTGGATCCGTTGTTAACATATATGCCAGCGACTTTAGAGTTTTCAAACCTTCCACCAGGACCTATAAGGATATTAGCGTAATCGTTAGAACCTCGCATGGTCATAGTTGAGTTGTCTTCGACATTAGCGAGAAGTCCATATTGAGCAGCGCCTGTACCACCAGAAACCACTTGCTCTAAGTGAGTGTGGATAAAATCAGCATCAGATCCGCCCTTTAAATGAACAGTGGGTAAAATCTTGGTGGAATCATTTTCCATGCCAAAACAACCACTGGCATACACCATCTTATAAGTAGAAGGCATCGAGCTTGTGTACAAGGGTCTGACGACAGAGTTATCAGACGCTATAGCTTGACCGTTATCTATAAAAGCAACTTGAGATTGCAAGAAGGATTCAACGTGATCGGTGTCGGATTGGAGAAGACCACCATACAAGTCTTTATTGTATGCAAAGTCTGAGTTCACAAGATTCAATGCAGTTGATTGATTGAATCTAGCTGCGAACGAATCAACATACATTTTAGAGTTTACAGAGTCTAATCCAAAATAATTACCATCTACAAGTAATCTACCACTGTAATTTAGAACACTGTTGTTAAGGCGAATACCTGCTTCGGTGCTTAATTCTGAGAAGATTTGAGTAGCATCATTGTAGGAGGCTAAAGAACTACCATTAAGTTCAGTGCGACCGCCTGTAATGTTAGAGTCAACAGCATCAATACCTATGTCATTTCTTGATAAACAGTATAGAGCTTCAAGAGAAGGAGCAGGCAATCCACCCACGTAACCATCGTATGCGCCTAAACCAAGAGATGCACTTGCTTGAAGCGATTTATCAAGGTCTCTAACATATGTCGATTTGAAGTTAACATGAGAGTTAACTGCTCGAATACCAGCGCCGTACGAACCCATGACTTGGTAAGTTTCACGCTTGCCGCGATATGGGATACCTGTTCTGGTGGCATTGTCAAATCCGTAGTTACGGTAGCTTACAAAACCTCTAAGTAAGTTAACCTCTGAGTTGTCAGTGTGCAGCCCAGCCTCGGTGCATCTAGAAACTGAACACCTCTCCAGGTTTACTGTTGAGTTCTTAATCTCGATACCACGAGTTCTAGAGTTCTCACCATCAACGTTGAAATTCCTAATAAATATAGGACCGTTACAATCGTGAACCTTAATGGAGGCTAGGTTATTAAAGTATGCAAATGCGGCAGCGGCGACATCCTTACTTGCTGTTGAATCAGATCCAGAGTCGAAGAAGTCTCTACCATCACCCCAATTGATATCAGTGTTAGTTATGATATTAAGTGTGCTGGCATCATAAACATTGATATTAGATTCTGCTCCGCCTGCTGTCGCTCTATTTTTATCAAAAGGTACAAACTTAAAAGAATTAGCGGCAGCATAACTTCCAAGGCTGCTAACCCAGGGAGCTATAGTGCTACTTAGAGATCCTGTTAATCTATTCAGTTGTGTTCCTCTAACTTTCTTGGAGAAAACATAAGGAGCATTGTAGTTGTATCTAAGATCTGTCCAACGGTTAACAGCAGAAGAAATGTATTGACCTGTAGAGAAAATCTGAGCAGATTGCATATCGAAAGCCAGCCCTGGGCCGGAAGCGCCGCTTGCTGCCGATGTAGGAGCTACTGCTGAGGCAAGATTGAAGTCTGTGTATGCAGTATCGTACTGCTCTGCTGACATAACGTTACCCGAAAGGTCCATGGCTCCTGCGAAAGCACTATTTCGATTGATAATTTCTAAGGACCCATTAGGTCCAAATGCTTTGTTAGAAATATTAAGAGTGCCAAGGTCACCAAAGCTAGCGACTTCAACTAATATCGGATAGTTAATAACTTCAGGTAAAGCGTTGATGCAAGCACTAAGTGTGGTAAAATACAAAGGGTTGCAGGATGAGACAGCATCAGCAGAAACCACGAACGACATACCAGTTAGGGAAGACGTTGGATGGCCAAACTTCTCCCAGAGAAGAGTCGTTCGCTCATCTAAATCATGAAGAGGTAGATTGTCCTGCTCAAAGTTATAGAATGAACTGGCGTCATACTTAGTAACCTTATCAGTCCAACAGGCTAAAAGGTTGTCAGAGCCTCCTTGTACGTATACGTCGCTTGGGTTTAACATGTTATCCGAATGAGATTGTCCATCTAAAAACTAGAGCAAAGTCTGATGTTTTTCTAATGTCACTAAAATATCTGTAAGCGGCAAGAATGGATGTCTCCGTAGCACTTGCCTTTGGATTCTTAATAAACAATCCAATTTCATTTAAATTAACAACGTCTCCATGCCGAGTAAGATTATTGCAAGAATCCTCATCTACAAAGATAGTAAATCTAACAGTCCTATCATCGACCTTGGTTACTTTGCTAAAAGGAATTTTTGCAAAAGGTTCAAGAGTTGTGGTGGCAAAGTTATCAGCCCACCTAAAACCAGACACAATCTCCAGGTTACTATCTCCCGTGGTCCCTAAATATTCTGTAATAGAGGATAATTCCCCAGACAGATTGTTTGTGGTGCTAACCTGCAACTCAGCGTTACCACTAACACCTAACTTGAATCTATCAATCTGGTAATCAGTGATACTATCTGAGCCTACCTTACCGTAAAGGTGAGAAAGTGCCCAGCCAAATCCTGAAACAATGACATTATCCTCGTCATATACAAGTTCTTCCTGACCATCAACGATCTTGTGAACCGTTAAATGACCCTTAATACCTAACTGATTTGTCAGAGACTTAATCATTTGAAATCAAAATTTAAAGAAATTAATACAGAGTTGGAAGCCAACCAGTGAGCCAACCCAGATTCGACATTTGAGGAGCCCGCTGGGGCTACATCCCTGTGAACTAAAGGATTGTCCAAGATGGTTGATTTAGCCACCAGCTTATACTTCCTGTTATTATTTAGAGCGTCCCAGTCATAAGGGGGCATTAACCCTGTAGATAACATTTGCTGCATATCTAAGCAATAAACTCCAACATGCTTAAAACTGCCAAATGATACTAATGAAATTGCATCGCCACCAGAAACGCTAGCTCTTAATATTAGCTGGCCGCTGGTAACCAAGGTGTCCGTGCTTGAGGTTACAATCGCCCCTTGTGTGTAGTTGACGCCTGCTGATGCTGAGTCTGGAGAAACCGTCAAGTAGCCGTTTTTATCCATTAAGCCGCTGGTGTTAAAGGCACCGCTTAATGTGGTTTCGAATACTATGGTTTCGTCTTTATCGTAGAAGAACGCCGACGCACCACCAGAGGGAGCAAATCCGCCGACCTTATTCCATATTGAACTTAGCTGTGGATTCAAAATAGCGTTGGGATAATGTCCTAAATTAGGCAATGAACTTACAGCAATTTCACCACCTACAACTGCTGAGAAAGAGGACAAATTCGTAGATAATGTTGACCCACGCTCAAGCCTAGTATCTGAGGGGAAGGGATCATTGGGTACAGAGTTGTAATAGCTAGAGGTCGTAACGGCCTTTCTAAATGCAGGCGTATCATACTCTGCACTGACCACGTATGATGAGGTGCTACTAGGATCAGAGGAGCCTTTATTTACAATTAGCAATACGCCACTATCATAGCCACTAATTGACGAGGCAGCATTAAGATCGATACGCTGAGTTGATGAGACTACGTGAGAGTGTCTACTAAACCCGTCAGACTCCTTACCGAAGGTTACAGCTTGAAAGGTGTAGTTTGAAGCATCAAGAATTGCCGATGCACTGGGTAAATCGGCAATTGCCGGATTAACCGTGAAGACATCAGCTAAAACTTCTCCAAACCCTTGAACAAACATTATATCGTAATTTTAACCTCAGCTTTGTAGTTCCCTCGCGTCGAGTAAGTTACCGAAAGCATTTCATCTGGTAGCCTGTAATCAATCTTTGAACCACCCTCAGATTCCATTATAGTCGCAGTCTTAGTCTTGTCTCGGCTAGCGTATGCTGTGGCAGCGTTCTTACCCGCGATATTATTGAAGTGCTTAAAGATATCAAAAAGGTCTTGCTTACTAAGCTCAAGGCGATACTCTTGGCACTCCCTCTTAAGTTCCTTTAAAACACACAGGGGGTCGCTTAGTTTACCTGCTGCAAAGATCTCAGAAAGCTTCTTCAAAGTTAAATCCTGAATCTCAACACTATCAACAAGCATGAACTCATCCATAGCAGCACCAGGAGCCATGAAGACTTCAACAACATAGTTTTGATTCAGTCGATGTAGCTGCTTGTATGTTTTTTGATAATCAGCGGGTAGCCTTAAATCTCTATTGCGAGTGTTGAAGGTAACCTCAAAGTCCTCAAAGTCCTCCTCGCCAATACCAATAACAGGGGATGTTCGGTTTGTAGTAACTTGATTTAAGCATACAAAATCTGTTGAGTTGGTCGAGTTTGGAACATTATTTTTAAATGGCAACTGTTTGGTATGAGCGAAATTGTTGATCATGCTCGATCTAGTTATCAACTGGTTATGTTGAACCCATTCACCCTTTGGTGTAAAGCTCCACATCATACCACTCTCAGGTTTCGTGTGAATCCATATCCCCACGCTCCGACCGCCTAGAGTTGTCCCAGAATCCCTGCTGGTAAGGCTATGTAAATTAACTTTAAAATCGTGATCTGGAGATAAGAAATTTTTATTGATTGGGTAGGAGGCTGGTGTTGGGTATTTTGAAATATCAAACCTCAACCTAGTGGCTGCGCCATTTCCTGACCTCATTAACACCAAAGTATTATCAAACAAGTAAGGGTCCTCATAGGAAGCCCTCTGAGAACCTGGGACATCTATGATAGAGAATGACCCTTCACCCGTCACACCAGACGTTAGAACCAGTTCTACGGCCTCTAGAATGCCAGAGGAAACACGTTCAAAGGTCTCCAGATACATTTGGGAATCACCTTCAGCGGCGAAAGATCCCACCCCTGTAAACGGAACACTAGATACATCTATCCTTGTAGGGTTGGCGAAAGAGGATGCAACCAACGCTCTCACAGTTCCAAGCTCTTCAAAGTCGTGATTATAAAGGAGAGGTCCAAAAGTGTGTGAGAATATATTCGGACCATCCTGCTTTTGAATATCGGGGCTTAATCTGTGCCAAATAAAGTTTTCTTGATATGTTTTGTAAAGCCTGTGGAAATCTCTCCCAAATTCAAAATTGTAATAATCATTTATAGACTCTGGGAATTTGTAACCAGCAGCATCTGCGTTGGTGCCACTAGTAATAAGAGATCTAAAGTCTCCGTTAACTAGGGCTCGAACTCGCTCTATCTCACTAAGAATTACAGCAGATTCGTCAGGGTTACTTGCGTGAAGCGGTAAGATATAAATTAACGCCTCCAAGTATTCATTCAAATCAGGGATGATATCATCCAAAGCTTTAAAGTATTTTTTGCCTTCCCCGATTCTATGCATCGCAGCATAAATACCTGGAAGCTGGCCACGGTCGGTAGTGCGATCTGCGTTGGATTGAAATACATCTGTCTTTCCTCTAGTATTCTGAGTGTTACTTACATCATACTCAAAATAACTATTAATAGAATTCAAGTCTTCGCATTGAGCGTATATTGGAGGGAGATTAATATGGCTGCTTACGGGAGTGTAAGATAGCGAACTTGGGATTAATCCCAAAGGAATCGCGCTAGGTCCTGAGGAAGCACCAAACGAAACGGGCATGTTAAATCCAGTTCGATCATAATAACCGTTAAAGGGCATTATCTTCTCAAAGGATCTTCTTCTGGATGTATTTCTTGGTATTGAGTCAATACTAGAAGCACTTAAGAACCTAGAAGTCACCAGAGATTGTGTATCTGATCTAGGGAATACGTCACCATCCGACCTAACACCACGCATATAGCTATTGAAGAAAAGTCCAGATGTGAAAGTGTTATTACCAGCAGCTACTTTAATCTGCTCGCGATCCTGGTATATGTGAGGTAACGCACTTGCCTCAAACGATAGGTTGTCTGGTCCTGCTGAGACTTCTAATGAAATTAAAGGAATGGAGTGAGCCGGTGCAGTTTTACCAACAGCTTGCGAAGCAAATTGAACAGCATCTCCAGTCCCTGTGGTATTTAAGTTTTTCTTTGAGAAATCAAAATCACTTGCCTCCAGGACAAGTTTAAAGTGGGATGATTTGCCGGACCAAAGAGATGCATAATCAAATCTATTATCGTTTAAATTCCTAACCAAATTATCAAAATTTGGAGGAGCATTGTATCCCGATGTAAATATTAGCCAAGACCCTAACCTGGGCTGATCTTCAACATTTAAAGCGTTGTCTGTTATATACGAACTTACATCTATTGCAAACTCTTCCCTAACACCATAACAAGCCAACCTATCTGCTATGAAGGTGACCATATCAGCATCCAACTCAGTGTTTACGTAATAGGGATACTCCTCAAAAGGAGGTATGGAAAAGTCTCTACCTCTATAAGTAAATGTGCCCTTAAATTCAGACAACCATGAATTAATAGGGAAATTATTTGGGAATTGTCTGATAATCTCCAACAATATTTGATCTACTGCTAATCTAATATTATCATCCATGCTAGAGGTTGAATATTTTTCAATATTCAAAGCGGTAGCATCACCGGGGGTGTAGCTTTCAAAACTTCTAAATTTAGAAGATTCAGTAGCCAAAGAATAATAAATTAGAAAGGGAACATAAGACTCCCAAAGCTCTGTAATTTTACCTTGAATTGGAAAACTGTCTTTTGGAAAGATCGTATCGACTGTACTTTGAACAGCTTTTTTAGTGCCTACGGCCTTATAGATAGGGACTGCGTTCCTAAGCTGAAGCCTCCATCTTTCAGGTCTATTTCCAAATAAGTCCCAGCCGATTAGTTGGGCAATTAAGGGAAGGTATTCGTCTGGGCAATCATCTAAATCATAAAGGGTTGATATTTCTTCAGTGTCGTTGTTTACATCAAACGCAAAGAAAGACAAAGCTCTTATCAATCTTGCAAAAGGCCCATCCTCAATTTTTTTAGCAGACTTTAGATTGCTTTCAATATATGTTGTAAACTTGTCTCTAACTCTAAAGTCTGAGGAGTCTGCGAATAGAGGGGAATAAATAATCTCATTCCACGTTTTTAACTTATCTAACTGTTGTGTTCCACTTAAATCAGATCTAGTTCCGCTGGAAAATAAATCTGAAGGGTAGTATGCTGATGAAGCATTCTTCCAAAGAAACTCACTAAGACCGTTAATTCCATCAGCCAGATTAAAAGATTTGCCTTCAAAAAGGCTGCTTACTATAGAATCTTTAACATAAGATGAGGGATCAAAATACTGCCCAGAAGTATTTAAGAAATACATCCAAGATAGATTTGAAATTAAATAATTGTGAGTGCTCGACGCACTACCAAGACTGGCAAATATGGTTGGATCTGGATTATTTAACTCTATAGCGGGTAGTAAGGTTGTTTCAACATAATCAGAGAAACTATCTTGAGAGGCAAAGTCTTTGAATTTTTTTCCAAAAAAAGATAGAATATTATTTTCAAAGTTTTCAGTATTAATATTTGTTAATTCATTTTGCTTAATAAAATAAGGCGCTATGCCGTTTATAGTATTTATCGAGCTAAAGGCAGTATTCTCAACTGCGCTTACATTTATAACAGATCCAAAGTTAGAAGCTATATCAATGTGGCTGTTGATTATTGTGTCTATAGGGTCATCTGCTTTAGGTGTCCCCGATACATCGTCTTCATATAGGTATTCTGGTAGGATATACTTTAATGCCTCAAAGTAATTCCTTTGGAAAAATTTATTATTTTTTAAATAAGTTTTACCTGACATTAAACGTACTCTACTCGTAGGGTTAGATTGTTCAGTTGAATAATTTCATTAAACCCAACATTTATGGGCCTATCAACATTGTTAACTTCCGCATATCTAATATTGGTTTCGTCTTTTAAGAGAACTCTTATAAGATCCTGAGGCACAAAAGGCTCAGAGAAATCTGTGTTGTCAATATTCATGTAATTCAGAATTGATCTTCTTGCAGACTGAAGTAACTGAGCCTCACCTCTTCTGAACTTTTCATCAATATTCAAAGTGACCACTAAATCTAAAGTTCTAATTAATCCGTCAACTACAACAACTTCATCAGTCAGCATTTTTTTACCGTCTATTGCCTCCAATAACTGACGCTTATATTCCTGAGTTGCTCTTCTCAATTGACTGTCTGAGGCTCTTTCAAGAACAAATAAATCAATAATATTAGCAGATGAGAAAGCTCTCCTAACTGATGCTGTAGCTTTACCTGTTGATCCATAATTGGATGCAAAAGAATTAGCGAAACCTTTAAAGTCTGGCAGAGTTACAAGCCTGTCTTGTGTTCTAAATAATAAGGGTGCGTATCTCTTAGCTTGATTTACTGTCTCTGCATCTCTACCACCAGTTGCAAGGCTTGTGTTCTCAAGAATCATTGTAACCTGTTCACTATCTCCACCCGAAACTGAAGTGCCAACAATTTGTGAGTTAATAAAACTTTCTGCTATGTTCCCACGGGAACCACCACCCACACGGTAGGTCACCACGTAGCTGTCTCCTATGGCTGGAGATTTGCCTACACTGTCATCACCAAAGAGGATCGATGCTTTAAAATTCTCATCAGTTGTAACTTGAAAAACTTTATCTGTGGCCCCTGAAGCAAAGTAAACATTTTCCTCTTCTTTGTAGATGCCCTGAGACTCTGTATTCCCAGTTAGGAAAACTTGAGCACTTTTCTCGACATAAGGAAATTGTGATAAATTAATAGATTTGACAGCCTCAGGAGATGTGAAAGTGCCAGTCTCGACGACAAGGGCTCCTTCAAGTAAAACGGCATCTGTGATAAGAACATTTCCACCAGAGGCACTCACACTGAATGTTAGATCTTCTGAAGGATCAGTTAGATCAACCGTTCCATTATTGTTAACTTTATAAAGAGTATAAGTTAATGTGCCTCCATCCTCGGGAGAAGTAATAGTGGTTACACGATTTGATGCATCTACCGTAAGAGAAGCGGGAGCGGCTACAGTCCCTGTAGTATAAGATAGTGCGGCGTTGGCAGCCGCAGAGATAGGCCCCTTCATACGGACACCTATAAGCTCTAAAAGTCTTTTTACACTGTCTCTACTTCTAGCGGTCCCTATGTAATTCTCATTAGCTAGAAAATCAGATTTGTTGGATTGAATATGGCCAATTGCCGCCATTAATTCAATCAGTAAAACACCAAAGTCGGATGCCTCAAAATTATTGTAATCTAACGGAAAAGTAGCCTTAGTGTATTTTATTAAAGTTTCTCTTAAACTTTCAAAGTCAGAAGCACTAAAATCAATAAGCTTTTCTTTATTATCTAGTTTGGACGGTATCAGCTTTAAAAAGTCTGATTCAACTGTTCCTGAAAAAACAACCATTATATTCTAACTCCGATATTAAATGCGGAAGCAATAGCGTCCCTGATCGAACAGAAAAGATTGACCTTTAACTGACCGCTACGAGTTTCAAAAACTTGTAGCTTGCCTATTGCAACTGTGCTAAGATATCTACGTATCGAGATAACGACTTCCTCTTTTATCATGGAGAAAGTAACTTCATCCAGAGGCTCCATTAGGAATTTCCTAAGATTACACCCCAGATCAGGACGCATGAATCTTTCACCCCTTCCAGTTTTTATCAGTGAGGATAAATTGGACTTTATTAGAGGTAGACCTGAAGCTTTGCTAAAATATCCATTCTCTGGGTTTAGGGGTATGGGATATCTTAAACCCTGAAATTTAGGATCTTCTATTGAAACAACCCTTCTTATTTGACGAGGTGTTACATTACCATGAACAGTAACATTATTTGAAATAGGCATTTTAGGTTGTCTTAAATACTATGTTTGATCCTGCGCCAGAAGCAGAGTCTGGGTCGGTAACGGAAAGAGTGGCACTAACAGGGTTGTACCATAACGTAAAGTCGTCTACGTTAGTGTCTGTTAAGAATGTGTCAGAACCTATCTTAAAGTTGGTAAACGTTATATTCATTGGCCTATTGGCTGATTGAGGTGAGCCTGCTGCCGTCTGAGCAGGTGTCGGACCCGCAGAAAGACCGTAAATAGCACTTGATGTTGCAAGTGAATCAGGAGGGTTCAACGCTGAAGGGTTCAGATTAATGTTAGTGATATTAATCCCTGACACAACCCCACAAGCACTCCCATCCCTGGTCTGGTATATATAGTTTTGATTCGCAATATGATACATTCCCATGTAGATAGCGGAACCATCTCCTTGATGAAGATCCCAGTTAGATATCTCAACATTGCCCAAACCACAATCAAAGGTTAAACCATCCTCAAAATCGGTAAACATGTTGATAAGGGCATTCCCTGTAATAGGTGTTTTGGATGCATCAGTAACAGAGCCTGACCAACTGTAGTTAAGGATATCAATATCCTTAATTATTGCTCTATTAATGAGACCTCCACCAAAATAAGTTGCTACAACAGAGGATCTAAAGCTTCCTACAAAGTTATTTCTGTAATACGAAGGAGCCCTGTAAAGGTAGGTAAACGGAGTCATGGTATCATCACCGCATAACATCATGGAGTTTGTGACACCGTACAAGCTATATTGACACTTCGGACTACTCTTTAAACCATCAGAGTTAAAGGTGTAAGGAGATAAATGCTTACAATTGTCAAATGAATTACAAGCATAACGACCCGTCCCATAGAATGCCTGATTAGCTAAAACTAAACCCTCTACTACTGCTCCAGGCCATTCACTGCTTGTTGCTCCTGGGTATTGTTCGGATACAGAAGATACACTAATGCCTATGGGCATATAAAAGCCAGCAGCGTCGTCTGAAATATCAGATTTAACAGACTCTATAAAGGGTTGTCTAGGATACATCTCTGCTGAGATCAGACCCCTACCTAAGAATCTACAATCATAGCCGCTTACAAGATCAAATCCACCTTTGATATAAGCGTTAGCATCAATGTACACAACCGTGTTAGAAGATAATGGAAGTCCTGCACTTAGGTCATGCACCCCTGGCGGAAAGTAAAGACTATCAGGGTATGAGGTAAACCGATTAGCACTAACATCCCAATTAACTGTGTTGTATGAATTTGTGCCAGAAGTTAAATTGAGATTGGATTCTCTACTGTAGGTGGCTCTGTTCTGGCCTGCATAGGTTGTCAGTCCAGAAGGTATCGCAGGTTTGAAAGGATCCGCGAATATACACAAAGGAGCACTTGTATTGCCGTCTATTTCAATATATAACTTATCACCAATGTAAGTAGTAAACTCAATACCTCTTGTAGATGCGTCACCAAATGTAAAAATGCTTGGTTGTCTAATCTTAGAGCTTCTCTTAGGATACACCTCACTTGATGTAATTGACTGCGCGTTAGTTTTCTTAACTCTTACCTTAGCGATACCACTCGTTCCGAAAGTTGTAAAGCTAATCGGGGCGTTAGACCCACTAACCCCTATACCGTAAGAAGAGAAAGGACCCGTAGCTTGCTCGCTTGTTATCTGTCTTGCCTGACCTGATACAACTGTCACAAAGGAAGAAGCCCAAAGACTTGTAGATGGGTTGTAAACTTCAACGGTGTAGAGAGGTGACTTTACAGAGTTCAGGTTTCCTGGAGTGTAGGTATCATTAGCAGTCACGGTCGAATCATAAATCTCAACAGAACTTATTGAGGAAGCTACAAAAGATATATCGCTTAGGAAGGAATCACTGACAATCTTAAACTCAGTATCTGTGGTCCCCTTCCAAAATATCCACATTAAGCATTTCTTAAGTTGGTTTACTAATTTCTCGTAATAATTATCATAGTAGTTAGAAAAGTCCGTCCCGCTATCTGAAACTCCATAGAAAGCATAAGCATATTCGTAGGTAAAGGTAGATGACAGATCTGTTATTTTTGTAGTAGTTGGATTTCTAGTCCAAACTTCGCCCTTTTTACCGCCTGATTGTATAGTAAAGGAGTCCGTCATAAACTCTATTAATTCCGTCAATACGCCCCTTTCATAATCAGGAATTGGGTTCGTATCATATGTGCTGTTTCTAAGCTCCGCATACCCCACGGTATCAGAATCATAATCAACCACAAACTTGGCAAGGGATTGTAAAAATCCATTTCTTATGACCATTGACTCATTAATCTTTTGCCAATTATCACCCGAAACAGAAAAAGTGAAGTTAGACAGAGGGGGAAAGTGAGTATCAAAATTATAAAGTATCCTAAGATTTTCCTCTAAGCTGTTATCGTTAAACGAGGAAGCCATCACATTGTGATTTACTGATTGACTAAATTCAGAATCAAATCCAGCTTTAAATTTCTGAGAAGCTTTATCAGATCTACCGAGCCCTTCAAGAAGATTAGGACCAGCGTTTACGTAATAATTTTTAAGGATGTCCCACGATTGGACCGCTTTCGGGGATACAGAGCTATCTAAAGTTGTTAGTTCATTGGAAGTTCCCGAGAAAGAACTTTCTTGTTTTTCTTTAAGATTAGCAGCTTTAGATATATCCCTCCTATTGAACCAATTAGCATCTTGAGCTTTAAGAAGCAGGGAGTTTGCAGCTTTAAGATCTCGATACTCCCCATCAGAGTAAATGTTTCCAAATTTTAATTTATCAAATCCAAAACTAAAAGGCGAGTCAATAACACCCAAATTATTGAAGTATCCAACAGAACTAGCTTGAAGAACATCTAAGGTTGTATTAAGATTCTGAGAAACTTCAGGATCGTAGGCCGCGTAAACCATGAAAGGTTTATTTATACCTGAAGAAGAGGTTCCACTTATAGATCCATTTAAATATCTGTTAAATGCATAATCATTATTTGCAATAAAAGGAACTGATACAAAGTCAATCAAACTAGAAAACGTCTTAATATCTTCAATACCATAAGAACCACTCGGGCCAGTGCCTCGACCATTGTCCAAGTAATCTGTGTCATTAAATATATTTAATCCATCCTTAGGGGAGAATGTATACTTTATGTTTGTTGATGATAAATTTTGATTAAGTCTTGCTTGAGAAGATACCGCTAAATTAAGAAATTCTGATGTAGGCTTATTGCACAAATCAAAGCACCACATAGACTGATAAGATGAGACAGAGCTAGCTAAAGCATCTATGTAAGGGCCAGCCGATGCATTGAAAAATGAAGGGGAAGCTGCTAAAGTAATATTAGGGTTTCTAGCTTTCTCCAGAGTTAATGCCGTTGTAAGATTTGGTGTTGCTTGCTCGGATAATGCAGCTAGTCCGCTAACAGAGCTAATAGTTCTGGTGCTTTGCTCAGAATCCCATAAAACAAACTGAACTCTTATATTGTGCCGGTCGCACATTTTTAAGAAACTTTTTACATTCTCTAAATAACTGGTGGCATTGAAATGGTAAATGTCATAGAATAAAGGAGTTCGTATACAGTTAATTCCTAATTTTTTTAACTTAATTAATCCCTTCTCATGATCACTTTCATTATAGTAATACCATATTGATGCCGGATTAACTCCTACAAAAATTTTGGACTCAGCAACGCCAATTTCTGTGAAGAGAGCAGGAGGTGGCAAACCGTCCGAATTACCTTTAGCATTAAGATCGAACGCTGTAACAAAATCTGGTCTAGGTAGGTATCCACTCTTTTCCCACTCTGAGTCTAACGAAGGGAGATAATTAACTCCTCTAGCATTGGAGAAGTACTGAACTGAGTTTGCAGGGATATCAGGATTAATTTTTGGCATTACGGTATCTCAAGGGGTTCCCACATAGAGTTGGGTACTTCAACATTCTTAAAGAAGTTCTGAGTTGCTTTGTAGTTATTTAGCACCTCGCTGTCATCAAGAGGTTTTGAGTAAAATCTAGTACATCCTAAGTAACCCTTCAAACCGCTTACTTTACCGCCAAACTCACCTCCCATGAAGTTGCCTGCTGATAATCCGTCTGTATATCCGCCTCCGAGAATCCAAGGAGTAAAGTAAGTGTCCAATGAAGGGCCTCCTGAATATTCAAAAGAATTGTTCTGTTTTATGGAAGGGGCTTTGTAAGTTTGCCCCGTTCTTGTAGTTGGGAAAACGTCATGATAACTAGATGTCATCAGCTTGACGCCGTCAGCATAGACTCTGACTTCATCCTTTTGAGGGTCTAACGACACCGATAATTGCACAAAGGAATTGCCACAACTGGATAGTGACTTTCCATTAAAGGTATCGAAGACAGGAACCGTCAAACCATAGGGAGAAGTTCTATTACAATCTCTCTGACTATTTGTAATAAATCCTGCGCTAGAGGAATCGTAGGATTGTGTGGGAGCTAGAACAAGAGACAGGTTAGCTATATCGTTATCCCCATTATCATTGCTAGGGTCCAATCCCAATGTAAATCTCCTGTCTCGTGTAAACCCAAGTATAGCACCCCGAACAATACCAGTGCCACTATCTGCTTGTAATTTATTAATATTAGGTTGAGGAGATTTGGACTCGGACAACCCTACATTTTCATTAGCAAGAATTAATCTATATAATCCTAGCGTACTGTTATCATGCATATTCCAACCATACGTAGTCCCATCTAAATCGGGCATATGTACCCAAGATTCAAAGGTGGCTCCATTGGTGTTGTAGAGGAAATCTTGAAAATCAGAGTTTTCAGGAAGTTTAACATAACTACCCATGCTTTCAATTTCAGATGATCCCTCCTTAGGAAAGGAGACTCCACTAAAGAAGGGAACACCCAGACCCCTATCGAAAATGCTGGAGAAATCACCAACTATTTGAGAGTTAACATCAACTCCTAACCGGCTTGAATTGTGATTTCCAAAGTTAGAGCCTGAGGGGTTATCAGTTTCAACTGATAGATAATTGTATAGAGCAAACAAATCATCCTCCACTATCCTATCCGTTATTTGTAACGAAGCGGCAGAAGGCTCTAAAGGAGATGCGACTGTTTCACCCCTGGCAACATTAGCAAGAAGAATATGATCAAGGAACACCGTGTCCGTAGTTTCAATCTTCTCAGTAAATTTAACTTCTAGTGGTAATACTACGCCTGTCACATCAGTTTGATCTAAAGTAATTTTACGTTGATTTTCAATATCCACTAAAAAGTTAGACCCAGCTAAGTACGAGAAGTCGTTGACAGGGACGTTACCTGGAGTATACTGAGGACCCTTACCTAAGAAAGTGGGAATCTTAACAGCTAATTCAATTTGCTTCTTTCGTTTATTGATTCTGTCTTGGAACTGAGCGGTATCAGAAAACATTACTTGACGCATATTATCAATAATCGCTTGAGATGAGTTGTCATCAATTAACTCTTGTAACTCAGATGAAACATCGAAAACTCTTCTATCTTTCTGCCCCTCTAAGCTTAATAGAAGCTCATCCTGATTGTAGTACTTTGTAATTGTCCGTGAGTTATCAACTTGATCAGGATCTAATATACTATTGAAATAATATCTTAAGTCATTGGATGTTAAGGGAATGCCTCTACCACCTAAGCTGGGATCAAATTCAAGTTTCCAAAGATCTCCGTTGGTAAATCCTCTTTCTTTAAATTTAAGGTCGTCCTCTCTTTCAGCAAGCTCAAGGAGGGCAGGTTGAATTCCATCGGTTTGAGAATCGTAGTATAACCCGTCAACGGATAGGATAAATTTACCAGATGTTGACTTTGGAGGACCAGCTTCAAGGCGAAATACCGATTCGGTGATCTCGTCTTCCTCCCCAGGCTCCAAGGAGGGATCTAAAGTTCTAGCAAGAAGGATGCCATCAATGACAGCTATTTGAGCGTTTGCCTCATCTATAAAGTCTTGAGCTTGTTGAGCTTGATCAAGATAAACAGAAAACTGAGAATCTATTAATTCTTTGTAAATCTCAGGACTTAGATCTGCCAGTTCCTCCCTTTTCTTGGCAGCGTTACCTCCTGTAAAGTCCAAGTAATCCTTGAAGGACTTCATGCACTTTTTGGCCTCTTCAAGCTTTGTCTCTAATGCTTGAATCGTGCCTACCACGGCAAGGAATGCTCCTATTGCCGCTGTAATACCAGCAAATAGATCTAATCCAAATCTAGAGGAATTTGAGAAGAAACCAAAAAATCCATCTCTATTAGGAAACAGTGAAATACCTAAAAGATCTCTAATGTAAGAGTTAATTCTTTTTATAATGGCATCAGCTATTTGGGTTGCCGCCACCATCGCCTGACGAAGAGCCAAAAGAATGGGGGTTGGGATTAAACCTAGAACATCGCTGGCAAGACCGAGAGCACAACTAGGAATACCAAAAGAGGTGGCTAAATTTGATATACTGCCTCCACCTGCTAAAAACGTTTTTGCATCAAATGCCATTAAACTGCACCTCCAGGATCAAGATAATCGTTAGGTGTGAAAGTTGGTGGAGGAGCAGGTATGCCAGCACCGCCAGGGACGGGTGTGCTATTAGTAAAATCGGATCCAGGTGCTCCTGCCGAGAATAATAGAGGAATCCCATTCTGAAGGATGCTAGCCCCATTTAGGGCCACTGAACCTGTTGATCCTAAATTAAGTCCCTGACCTCCAAAGATATTAACGCCCAAAGCTCCATTAAGATTAATCGAGCCAGCACTATTAAAATCTATATTTCCTGCTGCTAAAACTTTCACTGCTCCTGTTCCATCTACTTGAATGGTTGCTCCAAGTGTATAGATATTTACATGACTTGCAGGACCAAGGGCTGCTAAATCAATATTACGAAACCTACTTTTTAGTCTGATATTACCAAACCACTTACCCAAGGACATAAGTCCTGTTGAGTTGTTCTCAATATTAATATCTCCACCGTCTACAATACGCATGTTAATATCTGAGCCAGTGCATTTATACTGCTGGGATCCCCTGGTCTCGATCGAGAGAGATCTAGCTGCGTAAGCATCATTAGGCTCCGCCCCATTTAAAATAATGGAATCTCCATCAGCATTTCGTATTTGAACACCCACCGGACCCACGTTCACCTCTTCACCACCTTCAGATCGCATGGTGACGTTATTGCTGATTTTAGACGCTGTAAATTCTCTATGGATGTATAATCCAGCACCTGCATGATTTGTAAAATGCTGCATGACTGGCTTTGATTTATCACCATAAACTTGCCTATCATTGTCTGGTATAACCTTGAAGTTAGAATTCTCTTCTTCAGAGCTTAGGTTTTTCTTAGATACGATGGTAGAATGATAGTAAAACATCTGCTCATCGTCTGGTGGATCAGGATTAAAGACTGCTAAAATTTCATCGTTCACCTCGGGTATCGCAAGAAAACCTCCAGCGTTTACTTTGAAAAACGGTGAAGTGTAAGTAACTGGATGAGCCCCTGCGTTTATGCTAGGAAACTTTGCCATGAACACACCTGACCTAGTTCCGTCAACATTCGATACAACTTGTCCTTTTACTATTTTCATTTTAATCCGTAAATAAGTTTTTAAAATAGTTAACAAACCTTTGAATAGCCGGTTTAATAAACAGACCGCGCTCTTCACCACGTTGAGCAAGCTTTTCTAGGTCTTCCTCCTCTCCTACCCTCACGTTCATGTAACTCATAAACTCCCCCACAAACTCACCAATGGTCATGTTTAAAATGTCCAATGACTCTTGAGTAGGATTCCCCACTGCATCTATTCTTAACAACTTAAAACTTGAAAATGCATCATTGCTAGACATGTAGTGTCTAGTCCCCACTACTAGATATCTTCCGGTAAAGGGAGCGTATGTTTTTGTTTTATCTAGAATGGATCCGACAACTTTATTGCTCAATCCAAAAAGAAAACACTCTCTTCCAAAAAGCTTGGGTTGATTAAAGAATGGAACGGTTCTAACATCTGCATTTATAGTATACTTGCTTATATCCTCTAGAACATCAGCATAAACTTTGTGCCTCTCTCCAGGTCGTACCTTTACAACGGGGCCTGGGGAAGGGAGGGCATCACCTGTTACTAAGAACGTGATAACATCTAAAAAGTCTACGACTTTTGTATTTTTTAAATCATCTTTTAAAAATACAAGTCTCTTAAGCCCTTTATCTTTTTTTAACATCTCCAAGACGTTTAACTTAATATCGTCTTTTGGAATGTCTTTTGTTTTCTTAGAAACGTATTCAGCTATCTCCGATAAGCCCAATCTGTTATCAGATATTATTTCAGAAGTTGCTTTGTTGTTTGCCACCGATAATAGTTTAGACTCCGCAGCTAAACTTAATAAACTCGCGTAATACCCTACATTCTCAAACCTAACGTCTAAAACATTTGTGTTTTTTACATTATGCATGAAAACCAAATCACTGCCTTTTACCTTATCTTTCAATGATTTAGTGAAAGGTCCAAAGTCGATCGCCTCCCCGAAAGAAGAAGTGCGGCCTCTGACAGAATTGTAAAAGTGATTTACAAATTTCTTAGAATACCTAGGCCAATCACCCAAGCGGCCCGTGGGGTTGTATGTAAAAGTTGATTCAAATCCAACTTCACTTCCAGCAGCAGAGCCTTGGAAGTCTTTGAACTCATTATTTTCATGAGCGGCAGCTACAGTGGCATACTCCTGAGCAGGGTACATTAGGTTTTTAATTATCTCTTTCTCACCAAAAACAATTACGGGCTTGGTTTCGTCCTCTATCACATTAGACTCTTTCAAGAATTTGAGAATGTGTGAGTCTGTCTCTTCAAACATTGTAAATTGAATGTTCTTGCTTCGACGTTGTCTCACACCTCTGTAAAAAGTGTAGAGGGGAGCCATTAAAGTGTTTAGAGAGTCTGAGGTGTCCTCGGCTTTCCACCTATGCATCATAGTCATTTTAGCTTTCTTAATGACTGGAGGTAGAAGATTGTCAGTCTCTGCTAGATAGTCTGGATTTTGTCTTGCTACTTTAGATTCGACCACCGGCTGTGATATCCCATCTGCTAAACGATTAAGAATCTCTTCCCTAGAGGGTGGTTGGCTAGATCTTGGGATACTACGTCCCCCTCTGGTTAATGAGTTCAGTTCTCTTCTCTCACGAGCAATGCGATTTGTCCTTTCATTGTCCGACTCTCCAGCTACGAATCTTGATGGGTCAAGAGGTGCGGCGTCTACAGAAATTGTGCCTGATTTAAATGCAGGGTCAACAGGAATTGTTTCTTGCTTAAATGCATCCACAGGAGAGTCCACTGTGCCAGAATCAATAGTAGAGTTAGGTCCTCTCTTTTGCTGTAAGACTTTTTCAGTTTGATCTTTTTTGGGTTTAGATTCTTTAACTTCTTCTTCAACGGTAATTAGTATCCCCAACTTCGCTAAGTTTTTAGCGTGATCCAGAATTGTTTTTTCATTTACATTTGGTATATTAATTATCCCATTAGTTATATCACTAGATCCTACGGCTGGCCTATCAAGATCAGTTCCAAATAAGGGTAGTATGTTTCCGACAGGCGTGCCTGGGTATAGGTTGTTTAAATATCCAGCTACTACTCTTCTAACCCAGTAATTCCATCTACTATCTCCCCCTGGCTTTCGAACTGGGAGACTGCCGTTTTCAACATCAAAAATACAATCAGTCCTTATTTCTATCTCTTTGTTCTTTCTAGATTTAGAATCAAATTTGGATTCTAACTGAGCGTAACCAGCGTCATTAAAAAATCTGTTTGTGAATACTTTAATACTTTCAGGATTTGGAATAAAGCCTAAATCAATCTCCCTAACTCCATCAGCATTTACGTTCATGACCGCATTGCTAATCTGCATTGAGTATGGGCCAGACCATTTTCTAAGATCATCACCAACACCAAAAGACAAGTAAAACCTTCCTGAATTCTTTATTAGCTTTTGGATCTTGTCTTTAAAAAAATTATCAGATCTTTCTAATCTTCTAATAACTTCATTGTCCACGGGATGTCTATCAACAACAAAGAAATCAACAATTTCTGAAGTATCAACCATCTTAAGATTAACATAGTTATTAACACCCCCACCTTCAGGAAAGTTTATGTCAAGCTCTAAAAAGCCATAACCTCTTCCTGGCGATAGAACAAGAAGGTTTGATTTATCTTCCTCTGGTAAGTCCCTTATAAATTGATCAAAACTTATCCTCTGCCTGTTCGTGGGGAAAAATAAGGAGTCTATCACTTCAGGAGACTTTGTGATGATCGCGTTGTAAGGGAAGGACTTCATGCTACAGGTCTAATATCTTAATACGATCTCCAGCGTTTAATTGCTGAAAAGGATCAGAAACGTTATTAGCCCAACAAACAAGCCAATCAAGATCAGGAGACTCGTAGAATAGATCAGCAATTTTATCCGCTCTATGCTCAAATCCAGGAGGGATAGTGCCGACTTTGTATGAGGACTCAGTTAAGCTTTTTAAAAAAGATTGAAACTCAGTGGAGTTTAAAGAAGATACAACTTTCTTATCTCGATGAGTAGTCTCCCTAAAGCCCGCTTTTAAGTGATTCTTATAAGTCATTAAAATCTCCAGATTGACCAACAATTCCGTTGTATGGGTCTAATTCATTATTACCTATAATAGACTCCCAACCAGTTAGGTTATCTCCAGTCACGACCCTGCCAGCAGCGTAATCGCCAAAGTCACCAGTTCTTGTTTCTACCATGTTCATGGTAATTTCTAGTCTTTTGGGAGTGAGAGTTGTGACTTCATATCCAGCTTCTTCTATTATATTTATGTCATAGTTTTCTACTAGGCATGGAATATTGTTATACATTGCGCCATGAGTTAACCTAACAATGGGTGGCCCATAAATCGTATTGTCTGATCGGTTGAGAACAGAAGCTCTAATTAAGTTTAACCAAACATAAATGAGATCTATGGAATCATTTAATGTTTTTACGTTATCCTGATCTTCCTCTTCATCATTAACCGTGAATGGAAGCAAGCTGTCTACAACTGCTTCAGCATCAAAGAAAGGCTCTTGATTAGTTATTAAACCAGCTATCTTCCGGTAGTATTTTCTGTTGATTTGTGCGTGATTTCTTCCTTTGCCCTGAGGATCTTCAATACTAATATCTGTCACTCTCTGCTTTTCATTAAGTTTCTTGGTAATATTTTTTACATTCTGATCTGTGAACTCTACACTTTGTAGCCCCAGAGATTGTGCCTCTCTTTCGGTGTTTATTTCATTCACAAGTGAAAATAGTTCAATAGCCTGTTCCCTCTCAGTGAAAAAAGTTTTAAATTGTCTGGTAAATTTATCAGTTATGCCCTCTTCAAGATTGACTTCAATTAAGTGCAATAAGCTAAAGTTAAACGTTACTGAGAACCTTCTCGACTGAGCCCCTCCATAAGAGAACAATTGACCGGCTCGACCAACTAGGTTATACTCATTAAGATTAGCTTTGCCTCTCTCCTTTATCGAAGGGTTCTCCAAAAAAGGGATGAAGGTTCTAATAACTCTATCCTCGCTGTGGGGGAACTCTAGAGTTAAGTGGGCTCTCTCTTGAAGAAGTCGCTTGTTCTTATTAAGCTTCCCATCAAAGCCTTTGAATAAATCTTTTAAAAAACTTACCATGTTTATTACTGATCCCCGATTGGGAGTGTGCCCTTATTACCTCTAGCCGCTAGTAGGTTGTTCATTTTTCGAATTTCTCGCAGATTATCTACGAGCATTTGTTGTACTTTGGGATCGGAAACCTGAGCTTCCCTTGTGCTTCTTCTAATGTATTCGGCAGTGAACTGCATTTGAGACGCTTCTTGAGATCTAGCCGCTGCTCGCTCTCTGTCTTTTCTTTCTTCGTTTGCCCTTTGCTTCGCAAGCTCTTCTTCTGTGCCTTTAGTGTGGTCAACGATCTCCATTATCCCGCCGATGATGCCGCCAGCAAGCGCACCTATGCCCTGGCCCACTCCAGGAATAGGGATAAGGTTACCAGCCATCGCGCCGAAGCCTGCATAAGTAGCTATCCTACCGCCTGCTGCGATAGCCTTACCTGTATCTCCCCCAATTGAGTCTCCAACCGATTCGCCTATGAAGCCACCGGCAGCGAGATAACCACCACTCATCCCAATCCTATTAAGTCTTCCAGCTTGACCCCTCACTGCTGCGCCAAAACTCCTTCTCTTACCAGTTGGACCCGGCAAAGGCATAAAGCCCCCACCCACACCACCAACCATACTCAAATTAACGAGTGTGGATATGCCGCCCGCCGTAGTAGCCATCAAAGCCAACAAGCTCGGAGCGATGTAGTCAAAGAAGTTTAAGGATCTCTCTTCAATATTCTTCAAGCTTCCAAAAGTATCTTGAGAGGTTTTCTTCATTCCCTCTTGAATGCTGAAGTCCTGATCGGCAATCTTCTTTAGATTTAATAACTGAACGAACTCAGACTCCGACCTACCAGCACGCGCAGCCGCCGCTCTCAATCTTGCCTCAGCGTTTAATCCTTGAAACTCGTTGTATATATCCTCTACTCTGCCAAGAACTGCGCGAGCATCACCTAGGGTTATCTGCCCACCCGCTCCGACTCTTTCTCTTTGACTCATTGCGCCTAAAAGAACACCCGATCTAAGCGAATCCTGACCAGGAGTTAGAATCTGAAACAGAGCCCTGAGTCCACCCTCAATATCGGTTCCTCCCGCACGACCTTTAAGTTGCTGTGCGACTACCTCAAAGGAGGCAGCAGTTTCAGCACCAAAGAATGATGCTTTTCGGAACTCATCTCTAAGAGTGTTGAGAGATTCTATTAATTTCTCATTAGATATCCCATACTTATCGCTAACATCTATGTTGGTCTTGGAGACCATTTTAAGAGCGTCTGAGTTGCCGCCCGTAAACAAAGTAAGGTCTGAAAGCTGTTTACCAAGGCCAGTGGTGTTCTGACCCGTTGCGATCATCTCTTCAGTTAAAGCACCAATAGCTCCGCCCTGATCCCTAACGCCTTGCTCAAAAAACTCAGTAAAAGTATTTAACAATTTCTGAGTACTGACCCTACCTCTTTCTAATACAGTAGTGTTTTTAGCGATGTTTTCAGAGAGCTTTTTAGTTGTGGTGCCCATCTGGAGGGCTCTTCGATTAGTTTCATCCATTCTTCGAATGGAGTCCTCTAAGCGAACCACCGGATTTATGAAACCTGTAAAGCGATTGACAAGTTGACGACCAGCTTGAGTAATACTGAGATTAAGCTGACGAGTGGCCTTCTCAAGCTCCATCTGTGAAGTGATGATAGCCTGCTGCGTCTGCTGGACTACGGCCTGGGTAACCCTTGAAGTGGTTCCGCCAGTTTCGCCAGTTCCGCCAGGAGGTGGGTTCGTGCTAGTCATTATTACTTACCTTAATACTTACCTTGAGTATATCTTTCATTTTAGAAACGTTAAAAGTTCTAAAGTTTTGCTTCCCTAGAAAAGCTCCAATTATCGCTGGGGAGTGGTAGTTGCAAGCCTTCTCGTTGTTGTATAAGTTATTTACCATCAGAGAAAACATGGCGTCAGATAATGATCTGGCTAAAACAACATTAACTAAAGTATTGTTTCTAGAGGATAAAAACATGCCATCACTGGCCCTCTCGGATGAGACAACTAGCCCATACCTCAACCGACCTGAGTATGTCATTTGAATCAAGTCTCCTGGACGAAGTCCTAAATAGGATGTCTCAGTGACCTGATATGTTAGCTCACTTAACTTTTCTGTGAGGGATTCCTCTAGATCTCTGTTCATTGTAATATTTTTGAAAGATTAGAATATTTAGTGTATTTGCTGAACCCTCATTCTCTATAACTATTTATATAAGATGAATACGTTAGAAGAGGATTTAGTCGAAACCATTGACTTGCTTAACTTCACCTTCTCCAGTGATTTTGTGGATAAGTGGAGCTTTAAATATGGCAAAAGGCTTCCTAGCCTCTATCAGCTTAGATTGTTGAAATCCTTAGACACAAGAAAGCCTCTAAAGCTTCAAACCGTCTACAAGTTCTTGGTGGTAGATTCAGGCTTCAATGAGGAAGTTATCAAATCTTTCCTAGAAGATATTGACTACGAGGTTTACTTTCCTATAATCAAAGGAAAGATAATCGACCTATGAAGACCGACGAAGACAAGATGATCTCCGCTCTGTTCAGAGAGCGTTCAATTAAAGATAATAAATTCGACCCTGGGCCAGATTGGCAAGAATCCGACTTTTCAATCGATATGATTCGATTCTTGGTTCTCGGTCTTATTATTTACGGGTTTCTTGTTTCTTAAGTTCTTTCTGCTCGTCAATCCGTTGACACACAACTGACTCAGATTGGAATCTAGGGCAAGCCTCCTTATACTCACACCAATCGCAGAAGACGTTCTCCTGAGCCCAGAACTCATCTTTCTTCTTCTTGCGGATACGCCAGACCTTTTCGATCTGCATCTTCTTCCAGCGATCGATTTGGAACTTACTGAACTTCACCGCCACAAAGTTCCCGGTGACAGGATAGTAGTGAGCGCAGTAGATCTTGTTGTAGGGAACGTCGTAAAGTTTATGGATTGCCCATGCGTAACCCTTTAACTGGTTGTCGTCCATGAGAGTCTTTTTCTTCTTCTCTCGCTTAGATGTCTTGTAGTCGATAACCAGATAACCACCATCACTACCCTTAATGACTCGGTCAATGACTCCTATGAAGTTAATGTCGTGCTTCTCGTCCATTGGAACATTGACGACTTGTTCGGTGGACATGGTCTCTCCAAGTCCTTGATTCCAAATTATGAAGTTTTCTAGACAGGACTTCATCCTATCATTATCACGGAAGGGAACCTTGTAGGTTGCACGCTCTTGCTCCGCAATCTTTAGCAAGGACTTGATGTCCCTCTCTTTGTAGCCCAGTTCAAATATCTTGTGAATAAAAGACCCGAAGTTCAAAGCATCCTCATTCTTCGAGCCGAATCCCGGCAGCTTCAAGATGTATTTCAGTCTGTATTTCCACAGGCACTGGTCTATGATGTCACTCTTAGAGGCACTAATACTATTTATGAACATGGAATCTGACTCTTATATTAGAAAATATTGTTTGGAGAAGTTCCAGTCTAATTATAGGCTTCAGAGTGATGATACGGAACTAGTAGTTCCATCTATCTTCGTGGATAATGACTATAAGCGTCACATGTCCATCAACACAGAGACCGGGCTTTGGAGGTGTTTCAAGACTGGTGAGGTGGGAAACTTTCTCAAGCTTTATGCCATTTTAGAGAAATGCAGCTACCGAGAAGCTTATGAGAAGTTTGTCTTCGAAGACTTCATGGCTGGCTACAAGGGTCGGCGCCCCATCGAGGAGTTTGACCCAAATCAGATTGAATCTGATCTTGATGAAGCTGAGAACTTTAAGGTTGTAGAGGATCACCCATTTACTCAGTCTCGTGGTGTAGACCAGTTTAAGTTCTACATCGCCACGGGTGGGAAGTATAGGGGTAGGCTGATCATCCCGTTCATCAATCGCAACGGTAAGCTCTTCTACTTCCAAGCAAGGGCTCTTGGCGATGAGCAGCCTAAGTATCTTAACTGTAAGAATCTAAAGAGTTCACAGGTTCTATACCCCTTCGATTATGGCTCCCAGGAGCCTTTGTACATCACTGAGGGCGTCTTTGATTGCCTTAGCCTACAGGCGGTAGGGTTGAACGCTACGACGACTTTAAGCTGCTTTACGAGCCGTGAGCAGATCCTTCAACTCAGTCAATACACCGGCCCTCTCGTGTGTGCATTTGATAATGATGAGGCAGGTACAAAGGGTCGAAAGAAGTTTATGGACCTTGCCCACTGGATCCGTAGAGATGACCTCTTCTCAGTTGTGCCTCCCACTCCTTACAAAGACTGGAATGAGATGCTCGTCAAGAAGGGTTCAGACTTCCTGAGAACGGAGGCTGAGAGGATCGGTAAGCTAGATGCACTTCACTTGATGTATCTAGCGTATGACAAAGGCCATATCATTTGAGACGATGGTTTGATTAAGTGCGTTAAACTTAAGCCTTGCAACGTAAGTCCCAGTCATAGAGCCTAGCGTGCCATCAAGCAGTTTCGGGTGTGTTTTCAACGCATCAGTGTCCAATGTGAAAACTACAGTATTTTCAGATGTCGTATCCACATAACCCGACGTATCCGAGTATCCTGAAACCTCAATCCTGGCTCCTAAGTTTCGATCCTGATTTTTCTTGTAAATCTCAATCATTGGATCAGTCACCAAAGACTGCTTAAAGAGATTTACAATGCTTCGATCAATGTTGGCGTTCTCTAAAGTAAACTCGTTGGTAAACTTCAGGTCCACCTTTGACCCCAGAACGACATGATTGTTTTCAAGTCTGGTGGCTACACGGAAAAGTAACGGCTCTGTAACGCCAAAGAACCGATCCTCAGTAAGAGTGAACTCGTTGATTATTGTGTCTAAATCTGAGCCAGCAACACGTTTGACTGTCCAGACATCGATGTAGTCTCCAGTAGAAGAGACTCTATTAGATATTTCAGTACCGCCCCCATCAGAGACGGCGGTGGCAGAGGAGAGGTTAAATAATCCCGTGGGGAGAACAGAACCTTGATTTAGCACACATGCGAACTTTCCAGTATCAAGCTTATAAATGCCTGAAGAGTCTGCATTAGCGTTATAGTTGGTGGGGTCAAAGTCACTACTTGTTACATCAGAGTTCGGGTTACAGAAATGCATCAATACGCTTCCTGTGACACTTTGTAAAATCTGACCGTCAGAGTTGATAACCGAGCTAGGGGACTGATTATCCGAGGCAGCGAAAATAGAAACACCACTGATTGAAGTAGGGTCAGTATATTGCCCATCGTTAATAAAGTAAAGTAAGAGGGCGGTAGGCCCTAATACAGTGGGTCTCTCATGCCTCGTGGTGACTTGATTTCCGTTGATTTTCATGCTAACTCTCCAGCTTCTTTATCTCTTCAGTGTAAAAGTTAATAAAGGTCAAACGCTCTTTCTGAGTCAGAGTTTTTACCTCTGAATATGTTAAGCCCACCTTATTTACTAGTATATACGCTTGATAAAGAAGATCCTCTAAGGATAAACTGCTAGTTAGCTCACTGAAAAAAAACCGACATCCATCGGAATTGCCATAGTGTCAGTGTGTCTACACTCTGGGCACTCGAACAAGAACTTAGGATCAACGCCATATTCGGCCTCATTTATGGAGGCGATCAAGGTTTTGATATCCTGAATGTGCATTCTCTTTAGAGCTTTCGATATAAATACGGGATCAGAACTGTCGTTAATTGAGACCACAAATCTATAAAGATTCTTGTACACATCCTCTGAGGAGGTTAAGAAAATCTCTTCTTTCCCTCTAGGAAATCTAACTTTGGCCTTAACATTCAGCTTGGGTAGTAGAATCTCGCGAGGATCTTCCATTTCATCGGGCACTGGATTCATATTTAAGTGCTCTGAAAGAACGAGAGACGATTTGATATCAGCGGTGCAGTTGGGGCAAGTAATATTAAAGCTGTAATCCTTACCATACGATAATTCACGCACCTTCATAAGAAGGTACATCTTGTCCATCGCTAATAATTCCCCTACATCAATACCTTCTATGCACTTCTCTAGAAGCTTAGAAACAATGTCTTTATTATTATCCTTGGCTGTAAGAATGGTCTGCTCATCCAAGTAAGTTAAGGCTTTAATCTCCACCCCGTTAAAGCCCTCATAAAACTTACCTTTAGACGGTAAGTCTGTGATCGTCATAGAATCTTCAATTGAACCTGCAAAAAGAGCGTCCAAGGCATCCTCTCTAGGATCTCCTGAACCTCCAACTATTTGTTTGTTTTCACTCATGTTTCACCTTTGTTGCAACAATTACTATTATAGTATATGAAGATAGTGATAGGTAACTTAACCTCCACCCTAGAGACTGATAACCCAAAAATTATCAATGCATTGAGGGATAAGTATGCTTTTTCAGTTCCAGGGCACGAATACTCGCAAGCCTATAAGAGACGACGTTGGGATGGTAAGAAGCGATACTTTAGTGCTAACGGTAAGTTTAGAACAGGATTGTTGCCTCGAATCGTAGAGGATTTAAAAAATATTGGAGCAGAAGATATTGAATGGGAGAATAAGCCTGAACTAGAGACATACTACTTACCTGAAGTTGGTAACTTTGAATATCGTGAATATCAAGAAAAAGCCATATATGAGTGTCTCAACAAAAAAAGAGCAATAGTTGATAGTCCAACGGGTTCAGGTAAAACGCTTATAATGGCCGGATGCATTGCCGCATTACAATGGGGTGATAATCCAAAGGCAGTTATTCTTTTTAGAGAGAAAGGTATTTTAAACCAAACTTACGAGTTTTTCAAAAAGTGCGGCATAAAAAACTTAGGTTACAATTCAGGGGAGGGGTATTTACCTGGGAATGTTATGCTTTCAACTGTGCAGAGTATAGAAAAGATCATCGACACACACCTCAACGAGGCTGAGATTCTCATGGTTGATGAGGCTCATCAATTTTGCAGAGGTGACACAACCATAGCAGCCATTGAGAGCTTCCCTAACGCCTCCTACAGGCTTGCATTCACTGCTACACCTCCTAGAGAGGGTTCAAAAGATATCAACGCTAGAATGGTCCTAGAGGGATCATTTGGACCCGTATACACAACTCGCACCGCAGAGGCCCTTATTAAAGATGGCGCCCTTGCAAAACCGATCATACAAATCGTAGATAATAACCCCACTTCATCAGTTGAAAGTGATTTAACGTATCTCGATATTTACGACCAATATGTGGTGAATTGCGATCAGCGTAACGACAAGATTAAAACAATTGTATCAAAGATATACCAGTCTAACCCTAATGCTAAAATCCTAATACTGGTAAAGAATTTGCAACATATTGAAAATTTACAAGCAAGGATTAGTAACTGCTACACTATTGAAGGTAAAAATGATATTGACAGTAGGTATGATATAATTAACAATTTTATAAAAGATGATGCTCCCGCAACAATCATCGGGACAAACGTCATGCAGACTGGCATCAGTATTGATGAGATCAGTCATATGATTAATGCTAGAGGGTTATCTGGAGAGGTCCCTACTTTGCAAGGATTGGGGCGCGGTATCCGTAAAGCCGAAGGTAAAGATAAGATGTATTTCTACGACTTTTACGATCATTTGCCTTACTTAGAGAACCACTCCAAACAGAGAATACATCACTACGAAAGATTAAATTTCGAGGTAAGCAATGTCCGATTCTGAAATTATTACTAAAGAGGCTCAAGTTGACACGATCAACAAAATTACGAAGGATCAAACAAACTTGATCGATGGGTGCATTGATATGCTGAAAGAGATGAAAGATCACGGTAAGATAAATGAAGCTACCGTCAGAAATCTCACCAGTCTAATTAGAGAATTGGATTCTCTTCGTGAACTTTTTTACACCCGCCTGTTCAACTCACTTAAGCGTGGTGATATGCTTTTAGGTTAGTAGGGGTCTGGCACTAACTTAACGGTAAATTGATCCACGGTAGCTATTTGTGCCGCATCAGATTGTTGGACTTGAAGGGTTAAGGCCAGAGCGGTGCTCTCGTCACCGGCAGAATCATAATTAACAATTATTCCGTCTCGGTGTATGCCTGTCCAGCTACCTCTTCCAGCCGCTGAACTTGAGCCTGTTGATTGTCTAAAGTTAGCAGTTACTAACTGCTTATCGGTAGCTGTTTTAGATATCTGAATGTCCATGGTGTAGGCCGTCATGTCCGAATATGTCCCTTGGGAGAAGGCAGAATTAAGTATATTGGTTCCGCCTATTTTAAAATTCCATCTAAGGTTCGAACCCTGTGCAAGTTGACGACCTCTAATCGTAATGTCAATATCACCTAGAGTGAGTGCATTAGCAGGAAGAGTATATGTTACAAGGTCCGCAAGACTGGTAGAGTTAGACGATGCTACTGGGGCTCCAACTTCTCTATGAAGCGTTGTTGTAATTCCAGCGTTTGCAAGCGTCGAAGAGGTGGCATTTAGGTTGCCTGATAGGTTTATATCATTCGCAGTGATACTTAACTCGGTATCAGATTCCCCTGCAAATGGAGTTAATGTATTTGCTTGAATAGCGGTTCCCGTTACATTTGTAAAACTACCATTTGTAAAGCTACCAAGTGTGCCTATAACCGAAGTACCCGCCCTCACGGTAGGGGCTGACACTTGAGTTGTTGCAGTTACATTTGTGCCTGTGATACTGGCCGAAGAAACGCTCGTTGTTCCTGATATGTTTACCGCACGGATGTTTAAACCATCCTCAGAATTTGGCACGATATTTTTAGCGATGATACCAGAGGTTGAGATGTTGTTGTTAACCGTCAACGCTGACATCGCCCTAGTGCCAGCAGACAATACATATTGAGTGTGATCATCATCCCCAAGACCAGATAAACCACCGTGATCAAATTTAACCGGAGAGCCGCCGTCGTCACCTCCCCCTCCACCCGCTGCTGATTGGACAATATCTATTCTTTGTGCTGTCCATGCTCCACCCTGACGATACAGAATTGAACCATCTCCAGGAGAAGTCGAGTAAGTATCTTTTAAATTTCCTAAGTTTTTATCTTCAACTCTAACGTCAGCCTCTTCCATTATGGTCGGAATACCTGTAAGGACAGGCTTTGGAGTCGTTCCGGTGAAATAAGGAATAGTGCCCGAAGGACCTGAAACACTTGACACCCCTGAAGTCGGGTCAGTTACCATTAAAGAATTTTCTGCGATAGTCTTAATCGTCACACCTTCAAATGTGGTGGCCCCGGTCATAGTGCCGCCGCTTCTCATCAGCGCCCCTGCTGCCGTTACATTATCTGTGTCTGTAACATCTGCGTCAGCCTCAATATCGGCTAATTTAGTTTTTTCAGCGGGTAAGAGAAGTCCCGCATCAGAGCCAGTGGCGGCTGGAAGGTCAGCGGCACTGCCAGCATCATTAGTGACTTGACCTGAGGCAGCGGCGGCATTGTAGCCTAAGTTAACTGAAGTAAGACCACCTCCACCCCCACCGCCAACAGCAGCATTAGAGAGAACTCCATTAGTGAAAACGAGCCCTTGACCGTCTGATGGAACACTGCTAAGATTAATCCCACTCAAAGAGGATACAGGAAGACCACTAAGGTCTTGGGATTCATCGATTCGAAACTCAACCAGACCAGTTGCATTGCCCGTCGCGTCATCAAACTTCAGGGCAAGCGGTATTTTATTAAAACCCATTTACGTCTCCTTATGTCTTGTACTGCTCAGGGTCTTTTTTCTCTTCATCATCATCAGGTTTGATATCGTCCAGAAGATCCTCAAGTTTAGAGAGAAGTGACGTTAAGTCATCCTGGTCCATCTCTTCCGGCTCTTCACCCTCTTCGTCACCTTCCTCTTCACCTTCTTCCTCATCGGGTTCAGGTTGATCTTCCTCGTCTTCGGCTTCTTCATCCTCAACCTCGTCCTTCACTTCCTCAGCGGCTTCCTCAGCATCCATGTTTTTATCCATGGGAACCTCAGCGTCACTATCTAATTGATCGGGACTGCCCAGGGGATCCTCCCCCTCCGAGTCACCTTCACCGGCACCTTGGTCCTCTACCTTATCTTGAGCTTTTTCAACAGCCGGGACCAACATTTTTAAAACTTGCCCAATCTGGCCGAGATCATCAGCGACTTGATTAAAGTCCATGTAATCCATGAGACTAGCTTCATTTAAAGCCTCGCCATGCCCTGCCTCATCAAACATCTCCTCAAGGAAGACGGCAAGATCAATCGCTTCCGCCCCATTCTTAATTTTAAGGCAATCAGCAAACTCATTGAGAGTCTTTTCTATTATCGAGCCCTCTGGAGCGTGCTTGGCAATTTGTGTTATAAGCTCACCTTCAGTCATCGTTAAAGTCTTGAAGGTCGGCACCTCGTCAAGCTTTCGCACATCAATACCATACTTTTCGTTGAGAACGTCAAGCACATATTGCTTTATCGGCTTCTTCATCTCGTGAATCTGACCCGCGAACTTGTTGAGATCTTTTTGAGTGACTTTGACCTCGTTCATCGACAGGCAGTTACTCAAGAGACTGTTGATTTGCTTCTTCGTTGCTAAAGCGAGGTAAGGAGCGTCCGAAACCACCTGTGCAACTTGATGACGAATTGCGTCCGAATCGCTTTCGAAGATCATCGAAGCTAAGTCTTGAACACCCGCATTATCGACCCAGATATTATCGAAGTTTTGCCTTGCTTCAAGAAGTTCTTTCTGAATTAATTCTTTTCTGCAAAGATGCTCGTAAAGATCAGTCTTGCCAACAAACTTAACTTCAATGTTACCTTGCTCTTCAATCTGGCTAACGGTCTGTTTCGGAAGGTCAAAACTTGTGGATACAAGCTTGATGAGCTTCATGCCTGTCTTCATACCAGTAGAGTCTAGTAGACCCTCACTTTCTTTAAGGAATGAAATCAACTGATCTTTAATTTCATTAACACGCTGAAACTCTTTGGATGAAACAATCTTAGTAGATTCTCCAAATCTTTCAGTTTTTTCCTGAAGTCTACCCTTGATTCTTTCGTAGGTAAGTTTAGTCTCATACATCGACAGAATCTTATCAAATGAACCCTCAGCAGTCTGGTAATCATCTTCAAGAAGATTAGAGAGAACACTCATTACCTTCTTGTCAGCAGCCTCCTCAAACGCTTTTCTATTCTCAAGAATATCAGCATCCTCTACAACAATCTTAGAAAGACTCAGCGTTGGCTTGAAAGCATACTTACCGCTAATTACTGAACCATTCTCAGTTAGGTATGTCGCAATACCATCTTCGAGAGAAAACAACTCAACGTTTTCTCTCAGAGTACGAGCCAGGTAATCACCAATTTTAATTAGGTTACTAAACTCTTTTCCACGATTTTCAATCAGATTCGTTAACATATTAAATACACTTGTTACAAAATTATTTAGAGCCGTCTTTAGGCGTTATTTTATTAAAATGATCTTTCCCTCTCATATCCTCCAACAATTGAATGAGTTCGTCGTCACAACCCGACTCTATTGCTAAAGATTTCATGGATTCGTAGTCCAGGGACTCAGCAGCAGTTGGAGGGACATTTTCAGCAGATTCAATTGGCTCTCCAGGAGGTGCCCCCAAAGGTGCTCCGCCAGGAGGTGGTAATCCACCCATCATAGCCTGACTAAGGGCAGGGTCTTTCTGATCTTGCTCAAGACCCTTCTTTGCTTCTTCAATCTCACTGTCTGACATTTGGTAATAATCCTTGTAGATCTTCTCTATCGGGAAAATACCTAAACCCTTAACAGCCTGAACAACTCTCGCTTTTTGCTCGTCTGTATCAAGCATTCGTTTGAGAGCCATGTCAGAAGGAGCCGGAAGTTTAATTTTAAGTTTTGTTATTAACGTGGACGGGAAGCCCTTTAACATTAAGTGTCTCTTAGCCAAGGTCTCCAAACCAAGCTCAATTGATTTCTGGATTCTAGTAATAACCCTGGCGAACTTAACATCTAACTGGGACAAGTTAGCCTTTCTCTCAGGCGATTGATCTTTCTCAACAATGTAATCCTTTGGAATCTTCATCGCTGCCAGCAACTTGTCTCTGAAGTATTTTACATCATCGACTTCACCAAGGTTTTCAGCACCTGGGAGGGTGTCGATCTTAGTGCCAGTTCCTTTACCGTTGACTGCGATGTAGAAATCCTCATCAGCAGCGAGAGCGTTAAAGTTTTCTTCAATGTTGCCTGTTTGACTGTTGTAACTCTTACGCTTTTTAAACTTATCCATCTGCTTCTTAATGTGCATTTCAGCCTTAGAAGCAGGCAGCGACCCGGTATCGATGTAGAATATACGACGCTCAGGCGCTCTAACCAGACGGTAGATGAGCATTGCATCCTCCATCATCTTAAGACTCTTGTAGGTAACCCTTGCAGCCGCAGCTACTGACTTACCATAAGGGTAGTGAGTCGGATCTGATGTGTGCAATCTAAAGTGAACAATCTGACCTGGGTCTAGATTGATCATCTGTGCGTCATCTAAGTAAGGTCCAACAGAACCGTAGGAGGTGTAATCATTCTTTTTAGGAATTTCTTGAAGGAACTGTTTTAAGTAACCAAACTCATCCTCAACTCTAAAGATAAAGTTAGGGTTAAGGATTTTAATACGTTGAATACCTCGCTTAACGTTATTAAGATCGACAATCGTCTCTAAGAAAATGTCCCCATACTTAACAACGTTTCTAGAAATGTCCCAAAGATATCTGACCATGTTGGTTTGCTCAAACATAGCCATAACCTCTTGTTTTGTCATCTCATCATCGGTTACAATATCCCAAGGCGTACCGTCAATGTTTTCCTGCGTGCAGTCGTCACTGTAGATATCAAAGGCTGATGATATTTCAGGATAACCATCCATATCCTCATACTCCTTATATCTTCTTTTGCGATCAAACTCAACTTGAGGCATGATCGGGTAGTAAGTCTTCTTGTGCCCAAACTCTGAAGGGACTTTAATAACTTCTCTCGATTGGAGCGTGTCTCCCTGAAGGGGCTTAGGAGTGGCCACGGATCTGCCGGAGGCAGGATCTACGTACTGATCGTCCTTAAAATCTTCTACTTCCCTGGCGAAGAACTTTCTAAAGAACCTACCGATAAGGCCATATGGTTTATTATACGGCTTCTGCGGGTCAGCAAACTGGGTATAACCTTCACCACCCTCTGTTAATTTCTTAGCAGCCATTCAATATTCTCTTCTGTTAGACTCTCCGAAGAGGTCTTCACCTTATATGTATGAGCGTTACGGAGGGCTGGCGGTATATAATTGCCATCTTCTGCTTTTTCTATGAACGCATTTCCTCTTAAGTTATTAAAAGTCTTAATAGCAGCCGCGAACGACATGATTAAATCGTCATGACAGTTAGTATCTGGCTTAATTCGACCAGTGTCCGAGTCAATAATGAAGGTTAAAAGCTCATTAACAAGCCTATCTGAGTTAATTAAAACTTTACCTGACCTTATATTGTGCTCCAAGTCGGCAAGTAAATTTTCTTTATTTTTCTGAGTAATCATAATTCCAATGTCTCTTTTGTCATCCATCACCAGATTTTCATACTCAAACTCTTCTTGCAGGAAGTAAATCAAATTATTTCCGATACCATTTCTTTCAGGACAAACAAAGGCAGTGTTGTAAAGCCTACCCTCATCTGCTATAATCTTAGCAAACTCGTTGATTGGAGTTCTGTTTGAGTAAAACTCAGCTACCTGCTTACCATTATAGATGTCAATTATATGGAAAGCTGAGTAGTCCCTCTCACGACCAATTGAAGGGTCAGCAGCTAATACGTACTCGTGATTTGGTTGAGGGTCCTCCCAAACTCTCATTCTGTTGTTATATTTAATCCAATAATCCTGACTGCAATTTTCTTTCAAGTTTCTAAGAATCTCACCTTCGATATATGTCTCACCCGTGCCTAGAAAGCTTGCTTCGTATTCTTGTAGCCATTCTTTATAGCTGTGTTTTCTTCGAGTTTGCTCTTCCCATCTATCCACATTTATTGGAGGACTACATGACTCCATCTGCTCATACAACCAATCAAATCCTTTTTGACGTTTATATTCTGGGTGCTCCTGCCATTTAATATCAATCGGGTGAAATCCATTATCGCCCTCCATGGCCTGTGTATACATCTTGTGAAACCAGTTACCGATACCATTCACTGTAGACAAGCACACAACACGCCCACCAGTGGACGTAGTTGGCCCTACAGCGGCCCAAATAGTATCAATGTGTTCAATGAAGGCTGCTTCATCTAGGATCAGTAGAGAGGCTGATATGGACCTTCCTGACTGTTTTCCTGAAGCTTTGGACTGAATAGATGACCCATTTTCAAAAGAGAGTGTGTGATCATTGTCTCTGGTTGTCTTAGGCTTCATCCAGAAAGGCAACTCCTCATACATGATTTTTATACGAGATATAACTTCTTTTGCCTCGGCATCACCCTTGGACAACACAGCAACTCTTTTATTTGTACCAAATATACAAAAGTGCAAAGCATATGCAGCCATCAATGTGGTGCATCCCGCTTGCCTAAACTTACGCAGGATGGTTAGCCTATAGTCTTGGAACTCGTCTAGGATACGTGCTTGAAAAGGATACAGCTTAAAGTTAACCAGCCCTCGCATAGGGTGTACAACTTTTATATAATTATTTGTAAAATATTCGCAATTACGAGAACATTTTTTAAATTCCTCTGCTATTTTTTCAAGATCTTCTCTATTATTATTCATGATTTACTTTTCTGTTTGTACTAGACAAGGTAAACAACCAAAATCTCTAAAGAAACTCATTAATTACTGTAAAGGTGATGAGGCTTTAAGAGTTTCAGTCGCTTATGATGCCTCATCTATTTATGATGGCCATAGACAAAACATTGAACTCTTCAAGAAAATGCCCCTTGAAGACTCAGATATTATAGTTTTGTGTCATGACGACCTGGATATTATTTCTACTCAAAAAGAACTTATCAAGGCCCTACGAGTAGCACAAGAACCAGGGGTAGGGTTTGTGGGTCTCGCAGGAGCATGTCAAATACCACATGACGGGGCATGGTGGAATGCACGCAGAACAGGGGACACAAGAGGCTTCGTCTTTCAGGGCACAGACGCAACAACTATGTACCCAAATTATTTTGGAAAAAGTGGTCAGGTTGTTGTTCTCGATGGTTGTTTTCTTGCGCTTACGTACAAGACTCTTAAAGTAGTTGGACTTGAAGAACCAGACTACCTAGAGACGGGATGGGACTTTTACGATATCCACCTCACATATAAAGCTCATTTAAGGGGATTTGCAAATTATACCGTTCCGATTATTGCAATGCATGAATCGGCTGGTATAATGAGAGAAGGTTGGTTTGCTGCCAAAGATAGATTTTTAAGAAATCACACGGCAACACTACCTCATTCAAAATTGACTGTAAGTAAAACTAACGGATTACCAGGATGGAATATTTAGTAAGTGTATTGATTTGGGTGTTAGCGGTCTATGGCATGACCACTATTATTGTTAGCTCTGCGATCATGGAGCCCGTCAGGCAGGCCATTACAAAAACAATCCCTCCATTGGGGAAACTTGTTAACTGTATGCTCTGTACAGCATTCTGGGCAGGAGTATTCTGGAGTATGCTATACTGGAATCCTTTCTCTCAGTGTGAGGAATATTATAGGGATTCACATTACCTACTAGATGCTCTCTTAGCAGGCTGCTTTGGATCCGCTACTACTTGGTTGATCTACCTTAAATTCTTCCCTTTAATGCAAGGTAAGTGAAGGCCGTCAACAGCCACCAGCGCAGTTAGTGACAGGTCTAATACCAAACTTTAGTTTGAGTAACACAAAATTATATAGTCGAAAAAATTTATAAATCAGTACAATATAATAATGGAAACGTTTGGTATTATTGTCGATTGTGTTACAATGACGTTCGTAACGTGCAGCTTTGTAGTTCTTCTTGAGATAGCTAATCGTCTTAAGTCGAACGACAATAGATTCGATAAGATATACGAGAAGAGCACATGCCCACCCAAAAGCAAGTCAAAGCCCTCATTCTGGATAGCCTTAGGCAAGATGTTTCGAGAAAAGCTCTCACATTTATTGCAAAGACTAAAGAACCGGAAGACAAAGAATACGATCTAATCGCTGTTCGCAATGTATCCTACCTCTTCACACCAAAGGAATACGAAAGGCTTGCGAAAGATTGGGAGTTTGCTACGGGCGAAAAAATTCCAGTGTCATTGGAAGAGGCTTTAGATCATATCGATGATAGCTTTTAATCGATCTCGAATACTTTTAACATCTGTACTTGTAGAGTCTTCAGGGAAGTATTTGATGAGTTGTTGAATCTCCGCTATTCTATCGCTCGTTAAGTCGGATTTACTCTTACTCAATTCGACAGCGTCCATGTAGTGTTCAAGTACGTCCTTTTGTCCTTCTGAAATGTTCATTGCAATTATATAGCATGAAATGGGACTCCTAAAGTTAAATATGGTATTTCAGAGATACGTGCCTATAATACTTTAGAAGCTGCCATTTCGGGGCTTCTTTTACCTTGTCTTAAAGAAAGGAGAAAAAATTATGACAGGATACTATTGGATGAGTTTCGACTCGTTACGTAGAACATGGGAACAAGGCCTTAACAACGGCAAACCCATTAGAACTAGCTTAGAGAACGCATTCCGTAATTGGGATAGTCTGGTTCCAAACAACCTTACTAAGGAGTGCTCTAAGATGCCCGCCTTCCCACACAGTGATGTTTGGATTCAAGATTGTCCATTCGATAAAGATGTGGATGATGGGGAGCTTCTTATGAGGTTTGCCATGGCTGGATATCGCCGTGAGAACATCGCAGTTCAAGCGGGCTCAAACACCCTTAGAATTGTTGCTAAGACTAATTCATGGGATACCACAGAAGGTAAGAAGATGATTCACCACGGCATCTCTAAAAAGGATATCGACTTTACTCTGAATATCGACTCAGAGTTCGATCCCAAGAAGTCTTACACTTCCTTTGAGGATGGTATGCTTTACATTACTGTCCCACGTTCTAATGCTAGTGAAACTGTGAATCTTAAGGTTCACGAACCTGATGAGTAGCTCATCTGCGCCCTAGCTGATATTCCGGTTAGGGCGCACTTTAAGGGACTCCTAAAAGTATATGATTCTTTTTTATGGGACTCCTAAA